>BNJV01002051.1_pt1 | contig 32699 bp, 26 predicted proteins | sample 8540591 | NCBI WGS metagenome assembly BNJV01 (sample SAMD00202457, study PRJDB9452) | human saliva metagenome | host: Homo sapiens | reverse complement strand
GGGCACACTACAATTTATGATGTTTCCTTTGCATTACAAGGGGAACGTCTTTGCCGCTTGTCGTAAATGGAAGCGGAAAATCTGCTATTCAAAAGCATCATGGGTTAATTAAAGCCACAGCAGGGCAATGCGCTTTGGTTTGCAGTTAATCGAGCGTTGAAACGAAATTTGGTTCCTAGTGCGCAAGCGGAAGGAAGTCGTTAATTTTGGGGTCGTTTGATGTTGTGATGATGGGACGCTGGATGAAGTTTCCTGCATACCCAGTCTGAAGACAAACAAAAGTTCTCGAAGCAGTCGGCGGTGACATCAGACATTTAGCTGGAACGAAATTCGTGGTGAGTTTATCTGGTGGACGGAAAAAACGCGTATTTTAGCTCGAGCATTACTTTAAAGTAAATTATCTTACTCGACGGGCCTTTTGTAGATGTTTAAAACTAAAATGGGGTTGTAGAACTCATCGCCAGTATTACTGTGAGAATGTTAATTTTGTTTCTATAATTTGGCTCTGTGCAGTTTCTGTGATCAAGTGGTGATAACCGTTACTTGATTGCTGCCGGTAAAACTGGAAGAGCATTTAATCAGCATAATTTGGAAAAAGTCTTTGGTGGTGTATTTGACACATCAAATTATTGGTGAAGATCTGCATTGATGAAGATAAATGCGTGATCTTACTTACGGATGATGAATGGTTGTCTTCTATGGAGACAAAATGATCACCTGCAACGGCTTTAAATCTATGTCTGCCTCTGTTGATAAGGAATAAGCTTCGTAGCGGATATTTACTGGAACCTTTCTCCCTGAATATATGCAAAAGCCATGTGGATAGTGTGCCGCAGTCAGTGGTATTTGTGCTCTTTCTCCTATTTAATATTTAGGGGTTGGTGTTTGTTAATTGGCGATTCTTTCAGTGGTACCTGGTGTAGCGATTGTATGCTATCCCTACTTTAGGTTGCTTTTTGCGGAATTTTGGCGCTTTCCATTTTATGGATCGGTCATTTTAAACTCAAGAAGGTGCGTTTATCGGCTTTATTTTCAATTACCTTTTGCCTTGGGATTGTTGATTGTTTCTCTGAATCAACTTGCGGTAATAAAATTTTCTCAGTGATATCTTCAGGGTTTTTTGGTGAGGATGTTTATCATTACTTCATCATTGTGTTTGATCTTTAGTTTTGTACTGATTTTTGGAAGGATCTAGTTCTGGTTTTCGGTGAAACGCAAGCAGTTACAGTTGGACTTTCACACTGTTTAAAGTTCTCTTTACACTCTTGATTGTTGTGTCATTGCGGCATTACGACTGTCAGGGCGATTTTTGTAGTTCGTTGTTAATCCACCAGGGCGCAACCGCCTGTTTACTGACAAGTTCAAAACTCTTATCAAAATTGCTGTAGCATTAGGCGCAATCTTGGTTTTTCAGTGTTTAAGTTATTATATCATTGATGGCGCAACGGGTTTTTTATCATCGATGTTATTCTAAGAATGTTATTTTTATTGTTTTCTATTTCTCTTAGTAGGTTAATGGTCAAAAACAACGTAAGGCGGTGGCCCGGGTGAAATATTGCTATTTCGTTGAGCCATTTCAGTTTGACTTTAGCAAAATGCTACTCACCGCATTAGTGGTTTATGTGATCTGTGCTACTCTCTTTTTTGTTGTTGAAAGGATTGTTCATTGATGGGCATTCTTTTTCCATTTAGTCCTACCTGGCATTGATTGCTTTTTTTGTTCCATTAGTGATTGGAGCCTTTTGTTCAGGTATTGCCTGTTCATTAGGGTTGGGTTATTTAAAAGAAAACAGTAGTATCAAGAAGATACCGCTATGGGATTATTTTCAGGGATGTTTGTTGGTTTGGTGCTGTTCACTGTCAAACCTCCCAACATGTACATATCTTTTTAAGAGCATGTTGGGTGTAAGTAGGCAAGGCTGATTCAAATGGCTGTCATCCTTAATCATTTTTTTTTGCTTGGGATTTAAAGCGTCTTAGTTTCCTTCTCTACTGCTTTATTTCTTCGTGCTCGTGTTGGGTCTCTCCTTTAAATTGTTACTATGGTTTTCTCGTATTACTTGCCTGTGTAGGTACAATGCAAGTCGTTGGGGTTATTTGGTTTGTAGCGATGCTCATTGCTGGCATCACTGCTTAGTCCTTCGATAAAAGTGCTTGTTACCAATCATCGGTTACTGTTAACTGCAAGTCTATTGGCATTTTACTTGCTATCATTTGATGCATCACTGGGTGCATGCGTTTTTATTCTGGCAGCATTCTTCTTAATGGCATTGTTTATAGCAAATAAAATTCGGTTAAATTTCTAAATAAAAAGCTAACATTTCTATTTTTATTAAAAGTTTATTTGTTGGTAAGCCTGTTTATCACTTTGGTTTCTAGACTCCAAGATTTAGCTCAGCTCTGATTTAATTCTGGATATTTCTTACTTATATACGTAAAGATGTGATTTTCCTTTTTCTGGGATCATCTCACGCTTTTAGCTAATCTTCTAAGCTTCATTTTGGGTTTGCCTTGAAATATGGTCTCAGTCCATGTTCTCAAGTATATTAACTTCTCTTCTTGTATTGATTTACTATTCTTTATTGATATATGGAGAGCTTTCGCTATCAATTATTTTAAAGCTGTTCAGTGGTTTCTTCTTGAACTCGTAGTTGCTGTCTTTAGATACCTCATCTTAAAACATTAAGATGTTTTTTCCTCGGATAAGTATCAAAATCTATCATTCTTGTGATTACCTTCAGACTGTGAAGTAGTGCCAATTTGATTTCACTATCATTTGATTTATAATCAGTATTGCTCTTTCCTCTTTGAGCCGTTTTCTATTGGAGAAGTTCTATTGGCTTTCAATATATTCATTAAATGAAGTTCTCGCTCATAAAAAGTCAATTTTAACAGATAAAATTATTTAGGGGTTTCTTAATGCTTATGCAAGATATCGATAATTAGTTTAGTAGGGTTTATAATTGGTTGGTGCTGATCTTTTCCATGGAAATCCGTTGCAACTAGAATAAAGGGTAAGTGCGGTTTCTGCATTTCATCGAAATTCAGCAGTTCCTTTCACCTCGGCGGGGCGGGTTGACGATCACCAATCCGGTTTATTTTCATCTGCTGAAAGCAGGTAGCAGCATCAAAGTTTGATTTGGTTTTATTTCTTCCTGAGCAGTTGGTTTGGATGAATGGAGATTTCAATCGTCAGATTCCACTTCTTGTTGATGTTTATCCTTTAGCTTAAATGTGGTCATCTACTCCTGGATCTAAAGTTTAATCGGCAAATCTTTTTTTAATCTTGCGCCGTTCATAGTAATGCTACTAGTGGTTCGTTTGAAAGAGCCTTGAGATAAAATAGTCTATTAGCTTTCAATAAAGTATGTTGGTTCGTCGAGATTTCTTTCTCATTCTAGATCCTTTATGTTGGGGTTGGATATTCTCCTGCTTCAAGTTTTGTGTTTTCATTAAGCTTGCAAATTCTTGTTTAATTAACGTTAGTTTTGGTTTCTGAACACAATATAAAACCTGTATCAATTTTTGTATGTTTGGCTCTGAGCAGGAATATATTTGATCATTTTTTGTTAGCCACGTTATAAGGGACTAAATCAATAATCTTTTAGGTCAAGGTTCAGCAAAGCGTTGCTGATAAATGGGCATCCTTAGTCCACGCACTTTGTGGGATCATTTCGGTATTTAAAATACCTGGTTAGGACTCCACCGTTTCCACCCAACCATTTCCTTTTACGAAAGCTATTCGGAGGAATAAAGGCGGATGCCAAATTAATCATCACAATCTAATTTGGCAAGTTGTTGTTTTAAGATGTATTTTTTCTTGGTTGCTGCTCATAAGGGCATTTCAAGCCGTTGGCAGGCAGCAATCACTTTTTGATAATGATGGCAGTAATGTTTAAAGCAAGCCATTCTTGTTGAAATTGGTCGGTTTTGATGATTTTCAATCTTTAAAGAAGTTTTGATTGACAAATAAAGTTTTGTTTAAAGAGTGGTCTCAAACTTGTTCTTGGCGTGCTACAAAAGTGCTCTGTGGTTTCCTCTAACTTTAGTTGTAAACTTCATTGGCACCTTCGTTTCATTGCAAAGCATGTAGTCTAACAGCATTCAGGCTTTTCACCGAGCCACAAAGTCACCCATGGCCTGCGCCTTCATTGCCTTCGTCAGGAAAATCGCCCCTTGGTATAGCTACACATAAATTTCTTTCAGTATACTCGGAGCCCTTGCTTTTTTGGCTATCACCTGCGTATAAATCACGGCGTAGTCATCAAGCTTACTCTGGTTAATTCTGCTGGAATGGCAAATATCGTGATTAGTCACTTCTTTCGTTGTTCATCTAAGGGTTTCAAGATGAGGTCATTAAAACATGATATTGCCAAGTGTTTTCCTGTTGTTGCCATGCCTGCTTGGTGCGTACCATTCAATAAAAGCAATATGGTGTGCACTTTTACATCAGCCAAAACTACGGTCGTTAATCGCTTTGACATTTCATTCTTCCGATCTTTGAACCAAAACTCAAGTCGGTATCGCGCCATTTCATGGCCGTAATTTAACCCGTTCTTTTTGGTGTTTGGGGTTGATCCCTTATTCTTGCAGCAAAGCATTGCGGGTAACTGGTGAAACCGTCTTGGAAACGTTGCGACCGCTTCTTGATCGGTGGTAATCATTAAAGTTTTTTTCTCGTTGACGAATGGATTTAATTAGCGCCAGACTTTTGATCTTAAAAATTGCGGGTAAATAAAATCAGGCAAAGCTAAAGGATGTTTGAATTCAACTTCTTGTTTGACTCATTGACTTCAAGGTCTATTAATAATGTGGACATGTAAATAAAGACGGTAATTGGTGCTTTCTGTGCTTGGTTTTGGTGGTTCAAACACTTTCTTTCTGGTTTACAATAAATATTGCCTGATTGGCTTTCTTGCTGGTTTGCCAAACTTGCGTTACACCTTGTGTATTATACCAATAAGATGGTAGCTTGTTGAGCTGTTGCATAGTTTTTTTTAAAGTACAGGTGTTATCAATAAATCGATAAACCGGTGCTAAATTTGCCGCCATATTTAAAATTGGCTTATTGGTTCCCAATATTTGGTGGTGAACAAGCGGTTAAAAAAATACCGTTGTAATGGGGATCTTTTCATTTCTTGACATTCTACTTAAGGGTTTCACCACCAACAAGATGCATATGGATTTGGGATACTTCTTGTCCGTGTTTATTACAGTTCACGTTAAACGTACTTCGTCTTTGACAGTACGCTGCTTCTTTAGCGGTTTTGTACGACCGTAAATAGCGACTGGGTTGACTTCATCTGTTCTGTCACATCATTAACCGTTGATTCACTTTATTTGGGATAATCAAAATATGGTTTCGCTTGTGGTGAAATATCTTGGAATGGGTCACTAATTCATCTTGATAAACAATGTGAGATTTCTTTTGAATATTTTTGTAATGGTTTCTTGGTACCATCTTCTCCTTATTTTATAAAAAATTGCGGTTCAAATTTACCGCACTTTGCTTCTATTTTCCATCAAGTTGATGATGGTGATATTTCAATCGGCTGATGGCTGCACCTTCTGGATCATCTTGAGTTAATAAGGTGTGTAATCTGGTTTTGCTTTTCGTATGTGCTCATTAACTATCTACAATTCATGACGTTCACGAACAAGTTTGCGTGCTTTAAATTTCGCTAATTCTTGCTCATTAAAGTGGGGTTCTTCTAGGTTCAGGGCAACCACAGCTCACATCCTTTGCTGTCTGGGCAGCAGTACGCCTTTTTATCTTGGTTTTTATTAGCTGAAACACACCTTCATTGAAGCATTTGATATTTGTTATCCATTAGCGTAAGGTTTGTGGTTCACTAATGCCTGCTGGTTAATTTTTAGGATCAGTTTAGTAGTGCTTTAACCTTGCTCTGCTTTTCAGCTGTTACTTTATCGGCTTTTTACGTTTAGAATTGTATTGACATTGTTGCTTCATCAAGGCTGACCTTCAGCTTTGTGCACGACGTACCACTAATTCATTTCACCACGGTTAATGGCTCGATTTGCTTTTCCGTTTTGCAATATCAGGTTCAAAAATATGAAGTTACATTTGGGAATTTAATGATGGGATTATTTTACCGAAATAATCCATTTTTTCACTTTCCGCCTTCACGCTTGCTACCGTAGCTAAAGTCCTGCTTTCTGCTTTCTTTTTGGCTTTTTTTTCTACGGCTTTGGTGACTTTCTGCTAATTTTGTGCAGTTTCTGCGTTTGTTCTTTCCTTGGTCTAACGGTACGTTCTTTACGATCACTAAAATATTATAGTTATTATCCATTGCTGGTTTTATATTGGCCAACATTTAATAATGCCAAAGTTTTTCGGTAATTCGTTTGTCTTTTGCTAATTCATAGCCGGGCACCGTTTATCTAGGTTTTGTTTTGCTAACTCAATCAGAATCCTTTTCAGTTCTTGATAAACGGCATCCGCTTCTCTCAGTTGATATTTGGATATGTGCTGGTTTGGCTAATGAGTTGCGTTTATTTTCTTAATGTGTGGCAGTTTGTGTTTCAGTGACAGGTTTATAACTAATTCATTTGCTGGGGCTGTTGCCTTTTCCTTCAGTTTAGACAGTGATTTCTTTTATTCATCGTGTACCTTTATTCTTCGTCCGTTACTTTTGTTTTGCAATTTAATCGGCTAATGGAAGAGTTTGCAGGCATTTGTTTTGGAAAAGACTTGTGTTATTCTTTCTTGAGGCACTTTGACAGCTGTGTTGGGCCGTTTTGCATTTGTTTAGAGTAATGGGCATTACGTAAAATGGCTGCGTAGTATCGGATGTTGTTTGAGACAATAATTGTTGGTAGCGCGGGTATCAAATTTACCGTTGGATTTAAGTTAGGATCACTCACAATCGCGCGTTTGATCATCTCATCCATAGCTTTATTTAATTCTTTTTCTTATTGGCGGATTAGTCCACAAACGTTGGAATTAAATTTGACGGGGTGCGGTCTAAATTCCACAGATCAGTTTTCTTTAGGAGGCTCTCATTCTTATTGGGCTCTGCTTCAAACTCTTGGTTGTAACGGTTTAAAGTCTTGTTGGGGATGGTTCGTATTTCTTTTTGCGCAAAACTATCGTTGCTGCTATACAGATACTTCTGACATCCAACAATCAAAATGAAACTGGAATTCTAGCAAGATCGCTTTTCGAGTAAAACTGGGCATTCTGTACATTTCAATTCTTGATTCAATTATTACCTTTTAAAAAGACAAAGTTCGTGAGTTATAATCTAAGGCGAAATTCGTAAAAACACTGTTCATTCTTGTGTTTTACTTTATAACGATTAACACTGGCAAAATCTGCTTTGCTTTTGATTTTTCCTAAAATGATACTCTTTACACCAATAAAAGAAATGGCAAGGTTATTAAACCAGTGAGTAGGGCTTAATAAAATGTCACAGAAAGAAGAAGCAAAAGAGACACAACAGCTAACGCATCAATACTCGTTTCTTCACAAGTTAGTAGATGTTTTTATTAATCAATGAGGTTTGGTTCATCATATGCTCAGCCCTTCTCGGATCATATTCACCGGTAATCCCTTTAAAGCAAAGGTGATCCAGTCCAATTTTGGAATCATCTGGCTAATTTGTGAGTCATTTTTATGATTGCCGGCATATTCATGAAATAGCCAAAACGGCATGCAATGGACAGTTCTTGTTTCATCGATAAGCGTGCTTGCAAACCTTGAAATGGATATGAAATGCATCCGCAAAGCCCCAAAGCAGAGCCCCAACATATGAAAAGTCATAACTTAAAACCTATTTCCAATACAGAAAGAACTAAAATATTTGCCATTGAAATCATCGGGTAAATTGCTTGTAATTTCCTCAATTAGCTTACTAAACGAGGTTTCTTCATTTAATTCACACAAAACTCGGTTAATTGGGCTAATCAATTTATAAGTGTTCTACTTTTTCTAAGGCATCAAGATGACGACGTCGGCTGAAACCCTTCATGCCGGTTTGGTATCACCTGTTTTAAATGCTCACGTGTAAATCCGTGAGTGTTTGGCCGATAAACAGGTCATTGTTCCATTTCTTCTTTAGTCCAACTGTATCTCCGCTTAGTCTACTTTATTGCGGACTTTAATTCACCGGCATATTACTTGTGAATTTGATAAAAATTCTGGCCACTTTCAATATTTGGCTATCAGGATCGCTACTATCTGCGTTAAGATAGCGAGTCGGCTTTCTGAATTTCAGTCGCACGTGGGATCGATACGTTCAACTTCTGTCTTCACGAGTCCTGCGGTATCAATAATGTAAGGCTGCCATCAAGTATGAATATGTCGGCATATGCGTGTCGTCCTGCATCCGTCACAATAGCCGCTTCTCGACCCGATAAGCATTCAGTAAACTTGGTTTACCTGCATTTGGACGACGGCAATCACCTTTCATCGCTTCACGTAAATTGACTTGTTTCCTTCCTTTACAGAATAAATCAAGTTGATTGATAATTCTCATAATTTGCTTCATTTTACCGTCTGCCAAAGTCAATTTCCTCATCGGAAAATCAATCGAGGCTTCCACATAGGTACAGTAAATCCAGATCACCAACTTAGTTTACTTTATTGGAAAATTCACCTTGTAGTGGTTTAATGCCGAACTGGGCAGCTTGCTCCGAAGTCGCATCAATCAAATCAGCAGCTTCATTGAGCTAAATCTAATTTATCGTTTTAAAATATGTTCTGAAAATTCACCTGGACGGAGACGAGCACCATCAAGTTGTAAAATTCGTTTGTTAGCAAATCCAATACCACTTGTCCGACCTTGTTCAGTTTCAGTGCGTCTTGCAGTTGGATTTAAAATAAAGCCTGTGCATTAGTCTAATATGGCCATCGATGCTAAGGTAAATAATCTGCCATTTCTTGGTTTTGGACATTTTGTACCGCTGTGCCAGCTAGCCGCTTTCGGGCCGGATTTACACCAAAATACCAATGCCGCCACTGGCGCTGTCGCTTATTACGGTGTTTCTTTCATAAAAACTCACTAAAATTATTACTTTATACATTAAAAAATAAGGGCGTTAATACGTATGTGGTTTCTATCAATCAATGATAGAAAAGGCATCTTTCGGTGCCTTCTATATATTTTACAGGTATGTAACCCTTTTCTCTAAACACATTGGTCTTTTTTTGTTGTACGTTAGTGGTTAAGGTTAGGCACTAGCAGTAAAGTACTAGACTGCCGGGAACCAGAGAGAAGAACATGAAGATCAACGCTTAAAGTTCATCACTTTTTGTGCATTGGGATCTGCAATGGTGTCGGTGACATTTTTGTAACAGAACATCAGCCGCCATTAGATTTGGAGATAGTAGGGTCTTGTGCCATTAATCTTGAATCAACTGGGGTGGCGCGAAGGGTTCAACCGCCTCCATAAGCGTCAGTATAGTGGGTGAGGTGGCATTTGAAGGATTAATGGTAAGCTACTGCAAAGTGGGTTTACTTTTCTTCTTTGTAAAGTTTCATCATTTCTTGGCTCATACGCTGGCGATCATCATCAAAACATTCTTTCTGCATTTCGAGGGTTTGCAACATACGCATTTCCTTATAGAGATTGTGTTATTGCTTTTGTAGCGGATTTAAAATCTTTCACCACTAAGGTGACACAAATAGTTGCCACACAGTTAGGTACAATGCTTGAATGGTTAATAACCAGAATGTTGGTTTCGCGATGACCAGCTTAGCCGTAATATACAGTCAAGTCTAGGTGGTTGGCCCTTCCTTGTTTGTTTTGTAATTTTGGACCTGTACAGGCTGGTAATTGTTTCTGTTACCCGCTTTAACAGATACCACTGGACAATAACCAATAGACTGTATTTTTTTGTCTGTAATACTATTTGGTTGGTTATTTGTTTGATTTTAGGATCAAGCTGGTAGAAATAGTGTTTGTAAAATAGCCCAACCTGCTGGTATCGATAGAAGGTTTTTGTCTTTCATATCTGTTGAAGCTGTATTTTTTGTAATTTGTTTCAGAGACGAATGCACCACCGGTATAGTAGGGGTTGCCACGTTACCTGCTTTTTAATGTATCTTTTTGGCCGTAGGTTCAGCTTCTAATTGTTTTCCACTTTGGTTAATTTCAAAGTTACTTCATCGTAGCTATCGGTTTTAACACAAGATTTTGATAGTGGCTTTCATCTTTTTCAAATTATGGTTTAGAAGTTCATTTGACCTTCTGCTAATTTGAAATTATGCGTAACGATGTTCGCGCGACCTGCTTTTGTGTCAATCCGTTTTTACCGGTTAAGCCGTTTGTGCGTATAAGCGTGCTCGTTTGTATCTTTTAATAAAAGGAAAGGTTCTTTTAATTTAATTCTGCATCATGTTTTGAAATTCAGAACTAATTACATCACCACCTAATATCACTTTGCAGAGAATACATCATTTCTAGTATGATAATGTGGCCTTTGGTTTGTGGGTCTGCCACTACTTCGGCAGATAAGAGAACTTGCCGGTACATCAGAAGAGGCGGTTTGTTGTTTGTTCCGTGGGTCTGTTGTTTGAACCGGTGGGTTTTTATCAAGTTTCCATTGTGATAAACAGGAAGAAATAAAGGTAGTGCAAGCACTAATAGTACGTCTTGGGTCCATTTTTTTCTGTCGTTATTATTAATGTTTTCGGGACGGATCGAGTCCACCGGCGCTTAAGGGTGACATTTTAGTCACGTTTTAGCGTAATTAACTACCAACAATCCATGTGTTTTAACGCCTCAATACCTGCCAGAACAGTTTGGCTGTAGAAAAGCAGCAGGGGCCGTTAAAGGGCTAATCGCTGTTTATTAAAACTTAAGATTCGGGATTGTTTTGGCAAACAATGTGACGTGCCATAATTTATCAAAGTTTGTAAACGTTTGGTTATCAAACTGACCAATGCACGTTTCGCCACAAAGGCAAGTCTGAAGGCTGAAATTATGTTGAGGATAAACAAAACTTTCAAGGACTAAGCGTTTAATGATTTGATCTATTGTCGTTTAAGATGTTTTGCACTGATTCGCTAAGCGTGGTGCTCAGATTGTTTTGCGTTGCGAGAATGGTAATTTCAGGGTGCTTGCTCGAAACTGTTTGTTCGAGGACATTTTTAGATTGGTGGGTTAACAATCGTAACTCGAGAGGTTTAGCAATCAAAAGGTGATTGCAGATGAAACTCTTGACCTTTAGCGACGACGTGAAACTTGACGGCCGTTTAGTTTGCCATTTGAGCTTTGAAACCGTGAGGTACGGCTACGTTTTAATACAAGTTGAAATGTCGTTTCATTGTAATCTACCTAAATCAAAATGGTTTTACTGTTTGATATTCAAAACTAACAGGGTTTATAAAAATGAGACCGCATTTTAATCATAAGTTGGGCTTTCGTCAAATAAGAAGAAAATTCGAAATAATCTTCGTTTCTTTAAAATCATGTGAGGTTATACGGTTTTGGAAAAAATCTTAAACTTTTTGTCTTTTTGACGACTAACTTAAGAGATCTTTTGCTAAATTGTGCCAAATTCTTCTCGATTTTTAACCTTTCACTTGGCTTTTATTTATACGCATTTATCTTATAAGGATAATTTATGTGAGTTTTACCCTGGCAAGATTGCTATCCTTCTGGGTCAAGTTTCTCAGTGGATCTCAGCGCTTGGTTACGTCCACTACAAGCGGATGTCATCTCGCAAGGATCAAGTGGTGTTATATTCGTCAATATGTTTGTAGCTGGGTGAGAAATCATTGCTTGGCCAAATTCATCAAGTTGCCCAAGCCCTTGCTAAATCAAATTTACAAATTATCGTAAAAGAATTAAACCTACAAAGCCATTGATTGGCCTCAGCTCGAAGTAATCAGTCAGGAAGTGGGTCAATTTTTGCTTGAATCAGATGTTCCCACTGGTTGATCTCATCTAATCATAAACATTTATTTGGCTTTTTTTGAAGGTGAGTCAAACCAACTCTTCGTTTGTCGGTTCAAAAATTTGCTCTTGCACCGGGTGAACCAACGCTTAAACCCATTCTTTTTATGTGGGGGACAGGTCTGGGTGAAACCCATTATTACACGCAATTTGTTTAATGGCATTTGTGAATAGTCAAATGCTCCGTGCTTTATATCCATACCAATAACTTTATGCAGCACATGGTAAAAGCGTTGGTGATTAAATGGATCAATTCAAAGATTCTATCGTTCATCAATTACGTTGTTAGGTGGATGATATTCAATTCTTTGCTGAAAAGAAAAACACAAGAAGGAATTTTTCCATATTTCAACAATTTATTTGAGGCTGGTTCGTCAAATTGTTTTGACCTCTGTACTATCAAAAGAAATTAGAAAATTAGAACGTATAAAATCGCTTCGGTTTGGGGTTTAACCACTGCGGTTGGGCCTCTGATTTGAGAGGCCGTGTTGCGTTTGCTGAAAAAGCGAGAACATATGGAGCTTCAGGCATTCTTTGTTGCCCAACGCTTACCAATGTTCGTAATTAGAGTTGCATTAAACCGTGTAAGCGGTGCAAGGCTTAAAGGCGGTCACATTGATATTAGTTTGTACGTGATACATTAAAGATATTCCTCGCCTTACAAGAACGTCTGGTAACCGTTAAAGTATTCAGAAGTCGTTGCAGAATATATCGAGATTAAAGTGGCGGGTTTAAAAGTCAAAAGCAGAGCAGATCAGTCACTCGTCCGCCAGATTTGCGATGGCGTTGCTTAAAAGGTTAACCAATAAAAAGCTTACCGGAATTGGCGGAGCCTTTGGGCGCGATCATGCGACGGTCTTAATGCCTGCCGTTAGGTGCAGAATTGTGAAAAGACAGCAGTATTCAGGAGGTTGGTTAATTTGCTTTTGTCTACATAAGGGCCAGTGGTGATTTAGCATTTCGGAAAATCTACTAAAACCCTTACAGCAGTTTGTGGCGTATTGGGCAATCGTTCGAATATTTCCTGTATTAAATAACGTTATTCATAGATTGGAGATAACCGTTTAACGATTTAGGTACAGACCTTGGAGTTGAGGCTTTCTAGCTATACTCAACTTTCGTCTTCAACGGCAGATGGTGCATTCTACATTTCGGCTAAGAATTCTTGGATATTTGCCGTACATTTATCAGATGGATTTAGATTACCGTTGCATTTAAGAAGATCGCGCCATTTTAGAATCTTCGTGGTAAGTTTAATCCTTTCTCTGCCTGCTGAAGATATCAAATCAGGATTGGCAATCTGGAGTGGTTTGCTTGCGCAGCACTGCTTGCGTCCGTTAATTAAACAGCCAATTTTCAATGGCAAGCAGGATTTTGCTATTTCTTAAACGGCATGAATTTGAAACGGAGGTAATTTAGTTACGATGCAACTGACAGTCACCGTCTTGGCTGTAGAATTAGATTGTCAGATCTGAAACTCATTCAGTTGTTCTCATCGAAGGGGTATTGAATAAACCGCTTATTGAAAGCAGTGACGAACTTGCTCGTTTGCAAATCGGTACTAATAATGCGTATTCATTAAACCACATTGTGTTTACCTCAAACTCATTGATGGTCGTTTCCTGATTCCGCAGGTCTTACCACGTAATGCGACTCATATCGTTGGAAGGAAACTGGGAAACTTTAAAACAAGCTTTTGTACGTGCTTCTATCCTTTCAAGTGAACGTGTAGCGTGCGTTTAAAGCTTAATGAAATAACTAAATTACATCTAACCCTGAACACGAGTGGAGAGAAATCGTGGTGTGAACTGCCGAGGCGAAGAATGGGTGGGCTTTAATGTGACTTGTTTTAGACGTTGTAGATGCCTTAAATGCCAACAATTGCGTTATCCGTATCTGGATTCATGTCGGCTGTTGTTGAAAATAGCGAAATTATTTGAATACGTCATTATTCTTAATGCGCCTCTAGAATAATGGCCATTCCCTTTGTTGTTGAAAGTTTAGAATTTAAATTCCGTGGATCTTGGATTTGATCACGGCTTTAGCTTTTAGTCAGCAACAACGGCAGCGGAAAAACGAGCTTATTAAAGCCATTTTATCTTGGGCATGGGCGATCTTTAAAGTGGGTCACCGATCGCATCATTTCTTACGACGATTCGCATTTACGCTTTTGGCTTCAAAGAGGTCAGCTCAATGGTCTGTTGGCTAGAAACTTCGTCAGAGTTGTACCATTGCAAAAATAAACGGTGAAGATGGCAATAGTTTGACCTCGCTCACCTTTACCCATATAATTAATTACACCTGGAGGACTTGCATTAAACGAGTGTTGGAGGGGTTTTTGGTTGCATTTTGATTGGGGCTTCCACCACCATATTAGTTTCCATTTCCTCTTGGGTTTGCCTAAGCCGTTTATTAAAACAGCAATGCCGCACTCAGTCAAATCAGCCTTATTCTGCAATAAAAATATGGGACATGAGATTGTAGCTAAATTAGCCCATCAAGAGTGAGGAGTGATTGCTTGAGACTGAATATACAGAAAGCACCCACGTCCTGAGATCAGACCACCTGCCAGTTATTTTGCAATTAGAAATTACTATGAGGTTTTCATCAAGGCTGGGAGAAAAGAGACAGAAATGATGGCTGAATACTGGCGCAAAACTTTGAGCTGAGACAAAGCCAGTGGCTACTACGGTTTCAGGTCCACAAGCCGAGTGCAGTTTCAAAAGCAAATGGATTGCGGTTTAAGATGTACTCTCTCGTGGCCAGTGAAATTATTGAAACGACGCGCATACGCTTGGCCTCGGTGAGACGTCATGATTCAAAAACAACATGACATTGTCATCTATCAATTGATGACTTTGCCTCAGAGTTGGATCAGCATAGCACTGTCCCTGCTTGCAGGAACGCTTACAGCAAAGTGGTTCTCCAGAGTCTTTACCCCACTGCCATGCACTCAAGGGCAGCTCAAAGTGCGAGTGGGAAAAGGAGATTGTTTCCAGTTGATACCGGTAGGATCTCCAGACTGCACATCGCAAAATAATCCCAGTCTGTTTTAAGGATCAGTGGATTTTAAAAACCAATACTATCTTCATGCAACACCCACTTTCAGTTCGGTTTCCATTCACCGTTTAATACGGTACCAATCACATCATAATCCTTTGTAGGAACACCGCAAGTTTGCGACTTTGCCCTTCAACTGAAACGTCTAAACGATCATCATACATAATTGCTCGCATAGAATAAAGGAGTACTCCATACGAGATCGCTTCTACTAATGGAGTTTCCACATATTCCACCACATTTTAATGGATTCCATCCTTGAGTAATTGATGCATCGCATCGCCATTGCATCGTAGCAACGACCTTCTTTCACTATAAGTGGTTTCCTACAAAGGGTGGGGTTTCAGCAGCTCAGAGTGGAGCACCTACGCTTAGCAGCAAAGAGATCAGATTTACAATGCAAAGAGTTTGTCACCTTTCGCTTTTTATCTAAGCGAACGTTACCAAAGTTCACATGCACGCCATCTACAATAATGCCGGTGTAAACATCGAGTCTAACACTGCACCAACTACGCCCATTGCACGTCCAGAACTGATCAGCGACATCGCATTGTGTGAGTGAGTAGCAAAAGTTGCCCCTTTATGAAGGGCGGCTTTTCGCCACTTCATAAGTCGCTATTAGAGATGGCCAATAGACAATAATGCCTGCTTTCACAAAATCAGGAATATATTGCACCGTTGGGTTTTCAGCGGCAATGGTCGGTTTGGTAGTGACATTCTGCATTATCACGATAGAAATCTTTCATCTCCGGCGTCGCTTCACGGATATGTTCCGGGCGGTGCACCTCTAAGCTCAAATAAGGCCCTTCGATGTACTGCAAGCCAAGCTGGCTGAGTATGCTTATTCAAATACTCACGCATAATATTCACTGCGCGTTTGATATCTTCATCTGGTGCAGTAAATCAATGTTGGCAAGAAACTGGTACAGCCTGATTTTAAGTTCGTGGCTTTTACGCAAATTTTCTAATGTTTCCACGCTTGTTTGATCGTTAAACATCACGCCACCCAGCCATTTGATCTGTAAATCAGTAAAACCTACAGTGAGATTGCTGACCTTTTAAATCAATGGTTTTAATCCCTTTCTAATTCGCTTTAGTGGAATAACGGATTGAATATATTCCCCTTCAATAACCACTGCATAACTCTCTTAACACTTCATTTTTCGTGTAGATTACGCTGTTAATTAGCACGATACTTCATCACCTTTCCTAAAATCCAATTAAAATTAACCGCTTGCCCTATAATACACTATGAATCGCGCGTCCTTCCAATTCAGTAAATATTTCACTGTTTTGACTTTCAATTCTTGCAATGCGAGGCTCATGCACTACCAAAACGAAATGACGATGAAGCTGTAAAAGCACTCACTGTCAAAGGTGATTAATACCACCCCTCACGGCTGCTTGTGCGGCTGAGCTTTATTATGACCCGTTTGCTAAAATCATCACTTCTTCTGCATCAAGTAATGTCCCTACACCGATTGTCAGAGCATATTTTTGGTACTTGATTTACGTCATTATTAAAGAAACGAGAATTCGCGATAATGGTATCAGGCGTTAAGGTTTATAATACGGGTACGCGAACTTAAAGAAGACGCAGGTTCGTTAAAGGCAATATGGCCATCAACACTCTACGCCCTCACAAATAAATGAGATCTTGCCGTGAGATTTAATTTTTCTTCATACCCGACGACATTCTTCATCATGGTCATCGGTGTTACTCATTCAAAATATTGATATTTTGCGGTTGAATCTCAATATGATTGAAGAAATTATTATGCATAAAACTGATGATAACTTTCTGGATGTTCTTTTGGTAAACCCACATATTCATCCATATTGAAGGTCACCACATGTTTAAAGCTCACTTCTCCGGCTTGATTTAATTTAATCAATTCTTGATAGGTCTTAAGTGGTGTGCCACCTGTTGGTAAACCTAATACAAAGGACGTTCTGCAGTAGGTTTTGAAAATGATTAATTCGATCAGCAATATGACGCGCCGCAACGGCTGACCTGTTGTTCATTGTTCAGGGATGAGACGCATAACTAACCTTCCTTATCAGTACTATCACTGACATTCTACTCGCCCGCTATAGAAGGAGGAAAGAAGTAGTGCATCACTGTCATTAATTTATAAATATTTTTGCTTTTTAACTCGCTTTCACTAATTGCTCTGGTGTTGCTTTTCGCTGTCATTGGCTCACGGCAATAACCATCCACTCCATCTAGTTTCAATAACTCTTTGATAGTGAGATACTAAGCCATTCACTTCAAAATACCTTCGATAAGGTCATTGGTCACGTTGAACTTGAAGCGCATCAGCCAATTTACCTTGTTGAATTCAAGATTTGTCTTGCACGCACACCGTTTTACGTTGAATATACTACCGATCGCACCATCTACACCAAGAGATAGCAGCGCACCATCATTTCATCAAAACCAGCCCAAGTAGGGTGATTTGGATAAGCTTTTTCAAGCGTTCTAATAGATAAAATCCCCAGCAGTAAATTTCACTAAGCACTTTCGGGTTTTTATAAAGTTCGCCGATTGCTCAATCACCATATTCACGCCAGTTAAGAACGGAATTGAGTACAGATCGTATATGTGCCTGTTTTCTGCAATGATAGTGTCATAGTAATGTTTGATTTCAGGGAAGCTGAATTTATGAGTGAACGAGGGTTACAGAGCAGAAAGACTGTCCTCGCCTAATTTCGGTTGCATATTTAGATTCACTGCTTCGCTGTAAGTTCACGCTACCTACTTGTGCGACTAGCGCTACTTGGTCTTTTGCTTCATCTTTCGCGATACGGAAAATTTGTTTTCTCTTCCGTAGAAAGCATAAAGTTTTTCACCTGTTGAGCCGCCTACTATATAAACCATCAATTTTTCATCTTATCAATGTTATAGCGAATAATCTCGATAAGCCTTTTTCATTGAGTAGAGCCATCTTCATTGAATGATACTAATAACGCACTAAAAATACCTTTTAAGTTACGCATTTTTCTCTCCTATTTGATACGTTGTTCTAAAATGACATTTAATGTTTTTGCTTTTATTTTTGACCGCACTTTCCTGTGATGCCTGTACCAATAAAGCGTAAATCAAATCTATACGAGATAATTGGGCAATCTTCATTGCCAATAGAGTCGCTTAGCTGGCCTTGTTTGATTCCATTCACTAAAACAAGATCGGCATATTCTGTAATGGGTGAGACGCAAACTGTGTGTAATTGCAATAGTTTTGGCGCCATTTTCTTTGGCGATTTTCATGGTATAGTGGTTTTCTTGAGAATAACCAGAATGACTCAAACCAGTGCACATCTTTTTCGTCAATAAGATGCCTGCATATACATAAAATGGTTGTTACCTGTCGCATCCACTTGCACACCAATACGCATGAGTTTATTTTTGGCATCTTCCGCAGTAATACCGGATGTACCCACACCAAATAAAAAGACACGATTTGCTTGCTGAATAGCTTTTACAGTCTCTTCCAACTGCTTAAAATCTAATAAATTAATGGTTTCATCCATCACGTTATTGATGGCGAGATTTCAACTTATGCGCAATATTCAATGAGTTGTCAGAATCGGTAATATCTGAGATCTAATACGGTGTTATCTTTTGCCATCTTTAGTCGCAAGCTCGATGGATAATTCCAATTTAAAAATCACTACAAATCCTTTAAAGCCGAGAGTGCGGCAAAACGCACAAAGGTCGCTTCCCCGACTTCTAAATGAGCCGCAATTTCAGCTAGAGGACGTTGCACCGCAAATCAGATTCAATAAAATCGCATCCGCAATTTTCTTTTCAGTTTTCGTTAAACTGCGATATAACGAGCTGATGGTATTTAAAATGTTGCCATTTTTGTATATAAACCACTCCCGTATTTTGCTTGCAATAAGCAATCTTTTACGCAGTATGCAGCACCAATCAGCTCCGCATCTTGCCCCGAATTTAGCACTTTCTAATTCACAATGATAAACAGCAGGAAGCTCACTCAGCCAAGGATTAGAACCAACGGTAAATACCCTTCTGCCAACCCTACGCACCGCCAACTACGACTTTCTGCATATCTAATCCAATCTTCAAATCTGCAATTAAGTTCGCAATGGCTTGTGCTGAACGAGTCACAAGTGCAGTCGCTTTTTCATCATTTGACGGAGACGCACAAAGACTTCTTTTTGGATCACAAGGATCATCCCATTGAAGAAGCAGGCTTCAATGGCGCGACCTGATTACAATGAAAGCTTCAACACAGCCGCAGCGACCACAGCCACAAACAGGGCCATTAGGATCAGCCAGTATGGCCAATATGCCCTGCAATACCGTTTGGCTCGGTAAGTAAACGATGATTTAGAAATTAAAACCGCCCCCCACGCCTGTTGAAACTGTAATAAAGGTAAAGTTTTGAACATCATTGGGGTTTTGTAATTGATACTCAGCATAGGCTGCAGCTTGCACGTCATTAGCAGTAAACCAATCGGTTTATCGGTATGCTGATGCAATACAGCTCTTTAATAGAATTAGCTAATCTACCCTCAAATTTTTAGGGTTAAGTGCAGTCAGAATGCCTTGGTTAATAATGCCTGTTGAAGCAACGGCGACATAATCAAACTGTCCTTCATATTCTTTTTAACAACTGAGCAAGGGTTTGATGCATCACTTTGTGCGCATCATCTTGTGGCAGTGAAAATCTGTTTCACTATTGAATCTCACCATTTTACTATAGCAGAAGCGATTTTTGTGCCACCAATATCTAATGCCAAACAACGCTGTAATGTCGACCACTATCCACTGTGTATGCATGTCTTCTTCCTTTATTTTTTTGCTGAATGAATGGCTTTAGCAAACCAGCTTACAATATGCTCTAAACGCGTTAATGCAGAACCAACCGTCACGCAATAAGCACCAATTTCAATGGCAGTTTTCGCCAACTCAGGGGTGTTATAACGTCCTTCCGCCACTGACACGACAACCTGCTGCTTTCAAATCTTTAACTAATTGATAATCAGGCTCCTCCGGCACAGTGCTCACCGGTGTAGCCAGACAAAGTACTACCCACAATATCAAAAACCCAGTTTTTGACAGTACAGCCTTCTTCTAAATTTGAACAATCCGCCATGGCTAAACAACCCTAATTCGTGGATGACCGCACTTTCAATATCTACCGGTCTAGGACGATTTGTCCCATCCACGGCAATAATATCTGCACCGGCTTTCGCTAAATCTTCAATATCATGCAAAATTGGGGTAATTCGCACTGGGCTGTCATGTAAATCTCGTTTCACAATACCAATAATCGGTACATTCACGGTAGGGCGTGTTGCTTTGAGATTTTCTACGCCCTCAATGCGCAATCCGCTGCGCCACCAATAACAGAAGCCTGTGCCATCGCCGCCACAATTTCTGGTCTTATCCATCAGGGCCGTCATCAACAGGCTGACAAGAACAATCAGACCAAATTTGATTTTATCTAAGACTTCATTATGTGATAATTTCGACATATAAACTCTATATTGAACAGTAACACTTGGTGTCCTTTTTGGCTCTTTCGTCATTATAGTAAAACACACGCCACATATTTTTGAAGTTTAATTTCAAAAAATTTGTGATCGGCTTCTCAAATTTAAGATAAAGTGACAACATCTATACAAAATATACTTTAAAATATGAGTAATACTTCATTACTTATAAATAGGAGATAGAATGTACTAGGTTATGCGCAAAAATTGGGCGAGCCTTGATGGTACCTGTCGCTGTCTTACCAGCAGCTGCTGTACTGATGGGTATCGGTTACTGGCTTGACCCTCGAGTGGCTGGGGGCGAATAGTCAACTTGCTGCATTTTTAATTAAATCAGGCGGTGCTATCATCGATAACATGGGCCTACTTTTGCCGTTGGCGTTGCTTTCGGTTTATCTAAGGACAAACATGGTTCCGCTGCACTTTCAGGGTTTGAGTGGGTTTACTATGGTAACCACTCTACTTTCACCAGGCAGTGTTGCTCAGCTACAACATATCGATGTGAAGTGAAGTGCCAGCGGCCTTCGGAAAAATCAATAACCAATTTATTGGGATTTTTGATCAGGGGTGATTTCGGCTGAACTTTATAATCGCTTTCTATCAAAGTGGAATTGCCAAAAGCACTCTCCTTCTTTAGCGGAAAACGCCTTGTGCCAATCGTCGTTTCTTTTGTCATGATGTTCATCAGCTTCGTATTGCTTTACATCTGGCCATATATTTTTCGGCGGTTTAGTATCATTCGGTGAAAGCATTAAAGACTTAGGCGCTGTTGGTGCTGGTCTTACGGTTTCTTCAACCGTTTACTCATTCCTGTTGGCTTACCATGCATTGAACTCAGTATTCTGGTTTGACGTAGCAGGCATCAATGATATTCCAAACTTCTTAGGGTGGTGCAAAATCACTTGCTGAAGGCACTGCAACGGTTGGTGTAACCGGTATGCTTATCAAAGCAGGTTTTCTTCCCTGTCATGATGTTCGGTTTACCGGGTGCTGCATTAGCGATTTATCTCAGCGCTAAACCAAGCCAAAGAACTAAAGTGGCATCAATCATGCTTGCAGGTGCGTTTGCCTCATTCTTCACTGGTATCACTGAACCATTAGAATTCTCTTTCATGTTTGTTGCACCAGTGCTTTACTTCATCCACGCGGTATTAACCGGTATTTCTGTCTTTATCGCGGCAACAATGCATTGGATCGCCGGCTTCGGTTTCAGTGCGGGTCTCGTGGATATGGTACTTTCATCACGCAACCCATTAGCCGTTGAATGGTATATGCTCATCGTACAAGGCTTAGTATTCTTCGTGATTTACTATGCAGTATTCCGTTTCGCAATTAAAGCGTTCAACTTAAAAACATTAGGTCGCACTGAAGAAACGGAAGAAACCACTGCAGCACAACCAGCTGCGAGCCAATCTCGCGAAGAAAGAGCGGTCAAATTTATTGATGCTTTAGGTGGTGTTGATAACTTCAAAAATATTGATGCTTGTATCACTCGCTTACGTTTAAGCTTAGTCGATCAACACAAAATTAATGAAGAACAGCTTAAGTCTCTTGGTGCAAAAGGTATCGTGAAAATCGGTAACGATGGCTTACAAGTGGTTCTCGGCCCTGAAGCTGAACTTGTGGCAGAAGCCATGAAACAAAAAGTGAAATAACACACCAAATGAAATACCGACTCCGAAATGGGTCGGTATTTTTACCAAAAAAATAAAAGCAAAAAAATGGCCGCACTTTAGCTGAGAATTTTTCGTTCGAAGTGAGTTAAATGAAAGTTTGAAAATTGAAGATTGTTTTGAAGGGTGGTGGAACTAAGCAGAATTGGTCTTAACAGCAAGTGGCTTACTGCATCGCATCCCTGCGGGATTTCTACCTAGCCCACCATAGATTTAAAAGCATCTCTGGGGTTCCAGTCTGCGATATAAAATTAAAAGATTAAGAATCTTTTAAAGCCACTTATATATTCAGGAGACCAATCCTGACTTCCAAACAAACCACGTTGAAAGGCAGTATTATGATAGAAGTCTTCCGCAATTTTGTCAATTAAGATATTGCACTAAAAGAAGTATTTTTTCGCTTTTCGTATAAAAATTAACAAAGACATTTCAACTATCACATCAATGTAACAAAAACAAAATAACCGCCTGATTAGAGACGGTTATTTTTGCTATCGAGTGCCGTAAACCACAATGGTTTTACCGTGCGCATGAATGAGATTTTGATCTTCCAGCATCTTAATTATTCGCCCTACGGTTTCACGTGAACAGCCTACCATTTGACCGATTTCCTGACGCGTAATCTTAATCTGCATACCATCAGGATGCGTCATCGCTTCAGGTTGTTTTGCTAAATGCATAAGCGCCTGAGCAATACGCCCTGCCACATCCAAAAAGGCCAAGTTTGTCACTTGTCGCGATGTATTTTGCAAACGTTTTGATAACTGAGCAGTAAGGAACATTAAAATCTCAGGGTTAATTTGAATCAGCTGACGATATTTTTTATAGGAAATTTCCGCAATTTCACAAGGCGTTTTGGTTTTCACCCAAGCAGAACGTTTCGAACCTTCATCAAATAAACCTGCTTCACCAAAAAATTGTCCCGCGCCTAAATAAGATAAAATCATCTCTTTGCCTTCATCATCTTTTGATGAAACCATTACGGTCCCTTTAATTAAGAAATACAGAATATTGGCATCTTCACCCGCATGAATTAAGGTCGATTTTGCTGGATATTTATGTAAATGACAGTGTGTAAGGAACCAATCCAGAGCTGGATCACGCTGCTGATCATCGTCTTGCGACTTTTGTTCTTCTAGTAATTCTACATCTTCTGACATATAAGCTCCTATTGATTCATTTTAGAAATTCCATTTTATCTTTTATATCAATGGATTCATGTAATTCTGACCAAACAATCACTGCACTTCCATTGTGAATCTTGTTTAGTAGGTGTTGTTTTTTTTGTTCTAAGGAAAATTCGTGCGAACCATAATCGGTGCCTTCCCTAAGTACCACACTTTCCACAATATTTTCTAAAGTTTCTGTTGGAAGTTCCTGCCACGGAATAATCATATATTTATCAACTAAAGTCAATTAAGCAAAAAGCGGTTCAAGAAAACGCCATTGCTGTTCAAAACTTTGATTTGCACCTAAACGGAAGTTTGTGCGGACATAACGCATAAACTGCCCTTCACAAAGGGTTACCAAGTGCCCCGCAATGATACGTTCATCCACGTTAAAACCACGTCCTTCACGTAATTTTCGCATTTGTAAAATATTCACAAATTGCATTTCAAGACGATCGAAGAATTGGGCAACACGAGCCTGTAAAAGCGGCTCTTCAAACATCAATGCATGTCCGGTCAAAATACGCGTCAAACCAGGGTTTTTACGCGCAAAGTCGAGGATCATCTGCATAATGTCACGTACACGATTCATCGTATTGGTTTCATTGCGAATCGATGTGGTAATACGACTAAATAAATTCGCTTCGATATTATCGATCAACGCTTCAAACATTTTGGTTTTACTTGGGAAGTAACGATAAAGTGCAGCTTCTGACACACCCACTTCTTCTGCTAAACGCGCCGTTGTCATACGCTCCATTCCGCGTTCAGAATGCAGCATATGGGTAAGCACCGTCAACACTTGTTGGCGGCGTTCTTTTACCGTACGTTTTTCGATTTTTGGCGGTTTGATTTCCGCCGCAATCTGATCAACTTCTACGAGAGATAATTGTTCTACCATAGTCTATTTTTTACCTGAATGACCAAAACCGCCTTCACCACGCTCAGTTTCAGTAAATTCGCTAACAATATTGAATTCAGCTTGTACTACTGGCACAAAGACTAATTGTGCAATACGATCACCAACTTCGATTTTGAATGGTTCATGACCACGATTCCATACCGATACCATTAATGGACCTTGGTAATCTGAATCAATTAAGCCCACTAAGTTACCTAATACGATACCGTGTTTATGACCTAAACCAGAGCGAGGCAGAATCACCGCTGCAAGATTTGGATCAGCAATATAAATTGAAAGGCCTGTTGGGATAAGTTTAGTTTCGCCTGGTTGAATTTCAATGCCCTCTTCAAAGCAATGCACGTAAATCCAAACCTGCTGAACCTTCAGTTGCATAGGTTGGTAAAGGAAATTCGTTGCCAATACGGCTATCTAAAACTTTGACATCAATTTTTTTCATGCTTATTTATCCTTTAAAAGAAATCTGTCATACAAAAGTGCGGTCATAAAATCCAACGAATGTTGAATGTATTTTATTTGTGATAATGCTCAACAATTTCAGTGACTAACACTTCTGCCAATTTATTTTTATCAGCTAATGGCAAGGCTTTTTCTCCCGTTCTCCAAAAGATCTGCAAGGCATTTTGATCTTGTCCGAATACTTGCCCACCTGATACATCATTAGCACAAATCATATCTAAATTTTTGCGTTGAAGTTTGCTCTTCGCATATTTAGCGACATTTTGCGTTTCAGCCGCAAAGCCCACCACAAATGGACGATCTTTTTCTAAATTTGCCACGCTTGCGATAATGTCTGGATTTTTCACCAATTTAAGAGAAAGCTCATCGTTATCATTGGTTTTCTTAATTTTTTGATCAGCAACTTCCGCAACCCGATAATCTGCCACCGCGGCACAGCCAATAAAGATACGATTTTTGACCGCACTTTCAAGAGAGGCTTGCCACATTTCATCGGCAGTTGTCACATCAATACGATGAACATTTTTCGGCGTAGCCAAATTAACTGGACCAGCAATTAAAGTAACATTAGCCCCACGTTTGGCAAAGGCCTCAGCAATTGCAAAACCCATTTTGCCTGAGCTGTGGTTAGAAATATAACGAACAGGATCGATAGCTTCACGCGTTGGACCTGCAGTAATAGTGACACTTAAATCAGCTAAATCCTGCTGAACAGCAAAAAGTGATTGAAGCGATTCAAAAATTTCAGCGGGTTCAGACATTCTCCCTGCACCCACATCACCGCAAGCCTGAAAGCCACTATTTGGCCCAACAAAATGAATGCCTCGCGCAGAAAGAGCGGTCAAATTTTGTTGTGTAATTGCCTGGCGGTACATCTGTTGATTCATTGCTGGTGCGAGCAAAATAGGCGCACTTGTCGCAAGACAAATCGTGCTAAGTAAATCATTTGCCATTCCAACGGTTAAACGCGCAATAAAATCGGCACTGGCTGGTGCAATCACTATCGCATCGGCCCATTTTGCGAGCTCAATATGCCCCATAGCTAATTCCGGTTGAGGATCAAGTAAAGATTGAGAAACCGCATTGCCAGAAATGGCTTGCAGCGTTAAAGGCGTGACAAATTCAGCGGCGGCAGGCGTTAAAGCCACTCGAACTTCTGCGTTAGATTTGCGTAATAAACGAATAAACTCAATGGTTTTATAGGCGGCAATCCCCCCTGTAATCCCGACAACAATACGCTTTCCGCTCAAGCTCATTTGCTACTCCGCTACGACTTAATAGAATGGATATGTTTTTGTGTGTTAGTACTTAACAACTTAAGGTTACCTATTTTACTTCAAATTTCACCAATAAAAAATTTTATTTTTGTGATCGCCGTTCCAAAAATAAAACAGACAATTCGCAATGCTTAAAAACATCATGAAAATTGACCGCACTTTTTCTTTTCATTAATTAATATGCAAACAAACACCCCTTTAATGCCTCGTGAAAAACTGTTGAAATATGGCGTTGAAGCCCTAGAAGATCACGAATTACTCGCTATTTTCTTACGTACAGGAATTAAAGGCTGCCCTGTCATGGAATTATCACATAGCGTGCTGCAACATTTTGGCTCCCTTCGAGCCTTATTAAGTGCAGATAAAGAAGCCTTTTGTAAAGTAAAAGGATTAGGCATTACACAGTTTATTCAACTGCAAGCCACCACAGAAATGACAAAGCGTTATCTGAAACAAGAATTGCTGATAGAGCACGTATTTAGCGACACATCCACGGTAAAACTTTATCTTCAAGCAGAACTTCACCACGAAGAACGTGAAATTTTTATGGTGTTATTTTTAGATAATCAACATCGTTTGATAAAAAAAGAGCGGTTATTTTTAGGCACAATTAATGTGACGAATGTTTATCCACGAGAAATTATTAAAGAAAGCCTTTCCTGTAATGCGGCCGCTTTAATTTTGGCTCACAACCACCCTTCTGGTCTGGCTGAACCGAGCTATTCCGACAAAATGATCACACAAAAAATTATTGAAGCTGCTGAGTTAATGGATATCCGCATTTTGGACCATTTTATTGTCGGCAAAGGCACTTGTTATTCTTTTGCAGAACATAATTTGCTATAGTGTTAGGGAATTTGATGATTTTTTTATCGTTCATTTCCATTTAAAGACGGAAAAATCGCTTTTGGACTTGAGAAATTAAAATAAAGTCAGTATAATTTGCGACCTTTAATATAGTAAGTGGGTCGGATACTGCGACCTGACGAGGAAGCAAGCTTAGTTTTAAGCTTCATTATCCGAACCATAAGCTCGAGCTTATATTTAAATTATTGGAGATTATTATGTCTAGAGTTTGTCAAGTAACAGGCAAGCGTCCAGCTGTGGGTAACAACCGCTCACACGCGTTGAATGCGACACGTCGTCGTTTTCTTCCAAACCTTCACACTCACCGTTTCTGGGTTGAAAGTGAAAACCGTTTCGTAACCTTACGTTTAACTGCGAAAGGTATGCGTATTATCGATAAAAAAGGCATTGATGCAGTGTTAGCTGAAATCCGTGCTCGTGGCGAAAAAATCTAAGGAGCTAAAACATGGCAGCTAAAGGCGCTCGTGAGAAAATCCGTTTAGTTTCTACAGCAGAGACTGGTCACTTCTACACAACTGATAAAAACAAACGTAATATGCCTGAAAAAATGGAAATCAAAAAATTTGATCCAGTAGTGCGTAAACACGTTATCTATAAAGAAGCAAAAATCAAATAATTTTGCTGATTTGACAAAAGCCCGACATTGTTCGGGTTTTTATACCACAAATTCATTACCGAGATTATTTATGCCTGAACTTCCTGAAGTCGAAACAGCCCTACGTGGTGTAAGCCCCTATTTAAAAGGTTTTACCATTGAAAAAATTGTAGTTCGCCAACCACAATTACGTTGGGTTGTCTATCCTGAATTAACCACGCTCAAAAACGTCAAAATTTTGGATACCTCTCGTCGTGCAAAATATTTAATTATTCACACAGAAAAAGGTTACATCATTGGTCATTTAGGGATGTCTGGCTCCGTTCGAATTGTGCCACACGACAGTCCTATTGATAAACACGATCACCTTGATATTGTGATGAATAATGGCAAATTACTGCGTTATAATGACCCTAGACGCTTCGGTGCGTGGTTATGGACTGAAAGCTTAGATGACTTTCATCTTTTCCTAAAACTTGGTCCTGAACCGCTTTCGGATGAATTTAATGCCGAATACCTTTTTAAAAAATCACGCAAAAAATCGACCGCACTTAAAACCTTTTTAATGGATAATGCTGTCGTCGTGGGTGTAGGAAATATTTATGCCAATGAAACGCTCTTTTTATGTGGTTTACACCCCATGAAATTAACCGAAAACCTCACGCGAAACCAATGTGCCTTGCTCGTTGAAACGATTAAAAACGTATTAGCAAAAGCCATTACACAAGGTGGAACAACATTAAAAGATTTTTTACAACCCGATGGTCGTCCTGGTTATTTTGCACAGGAATTGTTGGTTTATGGAAACAAAGACAAACCTTGTCCAAAATGTGGCACTAAAATTGAAAGCATGATTATTGGGCAACGCAATAGCTTTTATTGCCCACATTGTCAGAAAAAGAAATAGGCGTGATACACGCCTATTTTTTAGAAAAAGGAGCTCCAGAAATGAGAAATCGGCATGGCGAGAAAAAGAGCTGGCAACATATTCGCCACATGGAACATTTGAATATTACAAATGCGAAAACCTGCCGCAATCATTAACATACCGCCTACTGCCGCAAAATCACCCCGCATTTCAGGTGTTACGAAAGGAATAATAAACACTGCAGAATAAGCTAAAATCACTTGAACCAATGTTTGTGGCACAAAAATACTTGCCACTGAAATGCCAAGTGATGTAGCAAAGATCATCGCGGTGAAGAAATCGAGAAAGGATTTTACAATAAGGATATCAAAATCACCTGTCATCCCTTCATTCATCGCCCCAAAAATACCTGTTCCACTAAATGAAAACAAAATCACAATCGCAACAAATTTAGATAAGAATTCTTCTTGGCTATGCATGCTACTTGGTGTATCAGGGAACATCTTTTCCAGAAGACCTTTAGCTGATGAGGCGAGCTTATTGATCCCATGCTCTAATAAAAGTAATTCTCCAATTATCGTCCCTAATAACACCGATAAAATCATTGCCGGCATATTAGTGGTTTTCGCTACCATCACAATGCCCATACCCATAGAACACAAGCCAAAGATTAAAGTGAGATTAGTGCGCAAACGTTCTGGAATGCGTCCACCGAGCATCGAGCCAATGACTGCCCCACTAATAATTGCTAATGCATTGATATAAGGTCCGATAATCATATTCTTCTCCGAATTAAGTTCTTTCTATTATACGAAAAATAGATCGAAAATCGACCGCACTTTTGGCAATAAAAAAGGCATAGTTTCCCATGCCTTTTGTTTATTTACGATGAATTACCAGTGGTAACCTGCACCAACTGCTACACCCACTTTACCTTGAGTATCGCTCGTACCTGCTAAACGAATAATGATCTTACCATTATCTGAAATACGTGACATACCTAATGCCACAGCATTTTGACCTTGGTAATTACCCGCTGCCACAGATACCATGCTCTTACCTGGAATGTAAGCTTGTGGTAATTGAGACGCCGCTAACGCGCTTGCTGTACCTGCATTGACACGTTTACCTAACTTGTTCACTTGACCATTTAACTTATTGATCTTGTTATTCATGTCAGCTTTTACTTCGTGTAATTGGCTACCGTTTACCGCATCAGTACTGTCTGCTGCAATGCGTCCTGGTGCAACATTGGTAATTTGTTTATTACCTGCATCAATACCATTTTTAGTCATGCTTGGACCATTTTTAATGGTGACGCCATTGCTATCAATCACCGTATCACCCGCAGTGAATTTATTCGCTGTTACGCTTTCCACTTTAAGGTTTTTCTTGATAGCTACACGAACATTACCACTCTTATCAATATTTGTCATCACATTATCGCCACCATCAAACTCACTCCAGTTTGTGTTGCTATCTGCGCCTTTCACATTGATTTGGCTATTTAATTTTCGCACCGTAAACATCGCCTACATTTTGCGCCAAATTTTAAGCCATCGCTTAATGTTGCGATAGTTTCACCACCAAATTTCATGCGATTTGGCGTTTCACCATTTACATTTGGTGCTGCATCTTTACCACTTACTACTGTAATTGGCGTTGAGTTATCACCTTCGCCAAGGTTGATAGTGGTGGTATTAACTGTTTTCGCGGTGACATTTTCAGCTTTCAAATCTTTTGTGGTTGAAATGGTAAAAATTCATACCAGCTTGTAATTTTTGATATTTTTGTCCTGCGATATAAGTCACGGTATTACCTGGGCTTACTTTTTGAACTTGTTCACCCTCAGCTTCGCCGCCATCTTTATTCACAGTAACATTCCAACCAGAATTATTAATTGCATTCGCGACAGTTGTTGCATTCACTAATTTTGCTCCCTCTACTGGAACATCAATTTTTCCTGTAGCATTAGGCGTTAAATTAGTGGTCGCAACGGCATTATAAAGTTGACTACCATTTACTGCATCTTTGCTATTGGCATTAACTTCACCATCTGCGACATTAGTAACTTTGTTACTACCTGCATTCACACCAGTATTAGATATTGATACAGTTTTATTTGGCTCTTTAGCTGAACCATCCGGGTTCAAGTTATCCGCTTTATTAACTGTCACACCTGCCGGAGTGATTTTGGTTACATCACCTGTAGCATCTTTAAATTCAGCACTATTTAAACCCTTCAAGTCCTTCGCTAACTGAACTTCTAATGTACTTGCACCGTCTGCTTTAACATTGATATTACCTGTTGCAGATTTAAATGTGTTTGACTCAGCTTCACTTACACCTTCACCCTTGATTTTCACTAGAGTGTTTAGCTTATGTTTGTTTACTGTACTTTCATTATTTCCTGTAAACTTCAAGCCATCATTTAAAGTAGCAACACTTTCACCATTTACATCTAAACGCGGTTTCTTAGCTGTACCATCAACACCTGCCGGCCCCTCAACCGTCTTAAGAGTTAGTGGGTTTGCACCATCTTTACCCGATAAACCAATTGAACCATCCTTTCCGTTAATTGATACTGCAGAACCATCTTTACCTTTAACCGCTAATGAACCATCACTACCCGGTTGACCATTCTCAGCTTTTTCTCCTAGTGTCATGTTATCCGCTGTAGCAATTTCATAACCATTTGCTATTTGAGTTACCTTGATATTTTTACCTTGGTTTATTGCAAATGTTTCATTACTTACAATGCGTTTATCAGCATCAGATAGCGCCAGTGTTTCAGTACCATTAGTGGTTAAATTAAAGCCCATACCATCAATTTTCTTATTGATAGTATCGCCCAATGAGTATAGCTGACTACCGTTTACTGCATCTTTGCTCTTGGCATTAACTTCACCATCTGCGACATTAGTAACTTTGTTACTACCTGCATTCACACCAGTATTAGAAATCGATACAGTTTTATTTGGCTCTTTAGCTGAACCATCCGGGTTCAAGTTATCCGCTTTATTAACTGTCACTCCTGCCGGAGTGATTTTGGTTACATCACCTGTAGCATCTTTAAATTCAGCGCTATTTAAACCCTTCAAGTCCTTCGCTAACTGAACTTCTAATGTACTTGCACCGTCTGCTTTAACATTGATATTACCTGTTGCAGATTTAAATGTGTTTGACTCAGCTTCACTTACACCTTCACCCTTGATTTTCACTAGAGTGTTTAGCTTATGTTTGTTTACTTTACTTTCATTATTACCTGTAAACTTCAAGCCGTCATTTAAGGTAGCAACACTTTCACCATTTACATCTAAACGCGGTTTCTTATCTGTATCTTCTCCATCAACACCTGCCGGCCCCTCAACCGTCTTAAGAGTTAGTGGGTTTGTACCATCTTTACCCGATAAACCAATTGAACCATCCTTCCCGTTAATTGATACTGCAGAACCATCTTTACCTTTAACCGCTAATGAACCATCACTACCCGGTTGACCATTCTCGGCTTTTTCTCCTAGTGTCATGTTATCCGCTGTAGCAATTTCATAACCATTTGCTATTTGAGTTACCTTGATATTTTTACCTTGGTTTATTGCAAATGTTTCATTACTTACAATGCGTTTATCAGCATCAGATAGCGCCGGTGTTTCAGTACCATTAGTGGTTAAATTAAAGCCCATACCATCAATTTTCTTATTGATAGTATCGCCCAATGAGTATAGCTGACTACCGTTTACTGCATCTTTGCTATTGGCATTAACTTCACCATCTGCGACATTGCTAATTTTCTTATTACCAGCATTAACACCTGATTTAGTTACACTTGGACCACCAGTAATAGTCAAACCATCTGTATTTAAAACAGTATCACCTGCTGTTACATTACCTACAGCATTAACATTGGTCACATTAATTGTTTTATTTAAATTAAATGTCACATTATCGTCTGTTGCATTTTTGGTAATTTGAATATTGCCATCGGTGTTATTCAAATCAACTGTTTCACCTGGTGCAACATTACTGCTATTGGTACCATTAGCTGTTAAATTCCAGCCTTTATTAGCCACCTTTTTCACATCATTCAATTGTGAAACATTCACTGCATCTTTATCATCGGTACCTGCTTCAACACCAGTGATTTTTTGGTTGCCTGCATTAATGCCTGATTTAGTTACACTTGGCCCACCATTAACAGTTAAACCATCATTGTTGATAGTCGTATCGCCTGCTTTGACGCTAGTAACGTTAAGCACTTTGTTTAACTTAACTTGAACACCATTAGGTTTCGCTTCAGTCGTAATATTATCATCACCTGTAATTTCAACTTCATCGCCCAATTTTTCACATTTGATTTGCTGC
>BNJV01002852.1_pt1 | contig 32809 bp, 36 predicted proteins | sample 8540591 | NCBI WGS metagenome assembly BNJV01 (sample SAMD00202457, study PRJDB9452) | human saliva metagenome | host: Homo sapiens | reverse complement strand
GCAGTAAGCCATAGTCTATGAAACAAAAAAAGCAGCCTTTCGGCTGCTTTTTTTCATACGCAATCCATTCCTCACATCTCGGCGGAGAGGCGCTTCAACACTTCCGGGAGCTCGGCGAAGCGTTGTATCCGCTCCTCTTCTTCCGGGTGCGCATTCTCCGGGTCAAAGAGCAGGGCCTGCATCTTTGCCGCATGGGCGCCCTCGAGGTCGTGTTTTACGGAGTCCCCGACAAAGAGTATCTCATTCATCTCGATGCGCTCCGCTCTTCCCGCGCGCGCCAGCGTCTCGTTTGCCTTCTTCGCGCTGTACTTGAAGAAGTGGCGGAGCGGCTTGTCCACGCCGCACTCTTCGCTCGTCACGATAAAGTCGACCATGTCGCCAAGCCCCAGTTTCTCAATCTTCTTGTACTGCACATAAGCGGTCATATTCGTGCCGATGCCGATCAGAAAGCCTCGCATCTGCAAATCCCGGAGCATTTCGACGGCGCCTTCCTGCGGCACCATCGCATCCAGCAGTGTCTGCCAGTAGCGCTCCGCGAGCGCGGTCGCGTGCGGAAAGACAGGGAGGTTCCGCTTCAAAAGCCAGAATTCCGCGCGCAACACGCGGTTATGAGACGCCGCGATGGGTCCCATTTTTTCCGCCTGCTCGGCAATCAGCTCTTCTATTTCGCGGCGCGTCTGCTCTTCAGGGAGCTGAAACTGTTCTCTCGCATAGGCTGCCCAGGCGTCTGCGCCTGCCCGATGAGCCGCCTTGAAATCGTAGAGCGTATCGTCGAGATCAAAAAAATAATTGCTTTTAATCATGCTTCCTCTCAAACTTCACGCCGCAGGATGCGGCAGATTTCGTCCACGTCCGCGAGCTCCAAATCCGCATAGAGCGGCAGGGTCAGCACACGTCTGGAAACGGCCGCCGCAATCGGCGTGCTCTCCGGCGTGTAGCGCTGTCCGAGGAAGGGAAACGCGTTGGTGCAGGGATAAAAGTACTTCCGCGGGAAGTAGCCTCTCGCCTGCAGGCGCTCTGCTGCCTCATCCCGCGTCTCCCCGTAGGCGTCCAGGAAGACGACGGGGAAGTAGGCGTAGTTCGGCGTCACATTCGCCTGTTGCGGCGGGAAGCTTGAGCCCCTGTGACACCCGTGAGACGCTCCCGATACCGCTCATAGACCTGCTTCCCGCTTTGGCAATCTCCTCGGGAAAATGCCGGAGGTTGCAGAGCCCCATGGCCGCCTCAAATTCGTTCATCTTGCCGTTGCCGCCGATACAGTAGGTCTCGTTCTCCTGAATGCCGAAATTTTTGAGTCGGAACAGTTTCTGACTCAGTTCCGGATCATGACAGCAGACCGCGCCGCCCTCAATCGTGTGAAATACCTTGGTCGCATGGAACGAGAACATCGCGACATCGCCGAACGAGGCCGCACTCTTTCCGTCTTTTTTCACCCCGAATGCATGCGCCGCATCATAAATCAGCGGGAGATGATGGCGCGCCGCAATCTCCGCGAGCGCGTCGGTATCACAGAGCGTGCCGTAGACATGGACAGGCAGAATTGCCGCCGTGCGCGGAGTAATCAGCGCCTCGAGTTTTGCCGGATCCAGCGTGTAGGTCTCGGGGTCAATGTCGCAAAAGACCGGTGTGAGTCCCGCGCGGACAATGGCCCAGGTCGTCGAGGCAAAGGTAAAGGGCGTCGTAATCACTTCGCCGCGGAGGCCGAGCGCCTGCAGGGCAAACTCAAGCGCGAGATGACCGTTCTGAAAGAGCGTTACCTCCGGCACATCAAAAAAGCGGCGGAGTTCCTCGGTCAAAGCCTCGTGCTTGACTCCCATATTGGTGAGCCAGCGACTCTCAAAAATATCGCGAATCTCTTCGACATACTCTTCGAGCGGCGGCAGCGAAGAACGCGTCACCAGTATTTTTTTCTCCATTCTCTCCCCCTGCCTCTCAGGCCTGTGGCGGTCTCTGTTCCGTTACGCGAGAAAGGCCTTGACCGCGCTGTACACGCCCTCGCCGTCCAGACCGTAGTGATGAATCAGTGCCTCTGCGGGGCCGGACTCCGTGTAGCGGTCGTAGACGCCGACGCGCTTCAACTTGGCCGGGCACTGCTCTGCGAGCACTTCCGCAACTGCGGAGCCGAGACCGCCGATGACCGAGTGCTCCTCGACCGTGACTATCTTGCCGATTTCCTTGGCTGCACGAAGCACTGCCGCCTCATCGAGCGGCTTAATGGTGTGCATATCGATGACGCGTGCCTCAATGCCCTCAGCCGCTAGCTTCTCCGCAGCCTCCATCGCCGAAGCGACCGGCAGACCCGCCGCGATAATCGCGACATCCTTGCCCTCGCGCATCGTAATCGCCTTGCCAATCTCAAACTTGTAGGTCTCGGGATTGTTGAACACCGGCGTCGCAAGGCGGCTAAAGCGCATGTAGACAGGTCCCTTGTGCGCATACGCGGCGCGCACCATGGCCTCGGCCTCGACATCATCCGACGGTACCATGACCACCATGCCCGGGATGGTGCGCATCAGCGCAAAGTCCTCGTTACACTGGTGGGTCGCGCCGTCCTCACCGACCGAGATGCCGCCGTGGGTCGCCGCAATCTTCACATTGAGCTGCGGATAGCCGACGGAGTTCCGAATCTGCTCATAAGCTCTGCCCGCCGCAAACATCGCAAACGAGCTCGCAAACGCGACGCGCCCGGTCGCGGCAATGCCGGCTGCGACACCGATCATATTCTGTTCGGCGATGCCGCAGTTGATGTGACGCTCCGGAAATGCCTTGCGGAACACCGCGGTCTTTGTGGAACCCGCGAGATCGGCATCCAGTACGAGGAAATCCTCATGTTCTTTTCCAAGTTCCGCGAGGGTTCTGCCGTAGCTCTCGCGGGTCGCAATCTTTTTTCCCTGACTCATAACATCTCCTCCGCCTTATCCAGTTCCGCCAGAGCCTTTGCGAGCTCCTCATCGTTCGGGCCCTTGCCGTGCCAGCCGACCTGATTTTCCATGAAGGAAATGCCCTTGCCCTTCACGGTCTTCATGACAATGGCCGTCGGGCAGCCCTTCGTATTTCTCGCCTCCGCGAATGCCGCGCGGAGCTGATCAAAGTCATTGCCGTCCTCCACATTGATCACATGGAAGTTGAAGGCCTCAAACTTCTTGTCAATCGGATAGGGCGAATTCACCTCGTCAATCGGGCCGTCAATCTGCAGATTGTTGTTGTCCACAATCACCACGAGGTTGTCGAGCTTCCGAAAGCCCGCGAGCATGGCTGCCTCCCAGACCTCTCCCTCTTCAATCTCACCGTCGCCGAGCAGCGCATAGGTGCGATAGGACTCGCCGTAAATTTTCGCCGCGAGTGCCATGCCGACCGCCGCGGAGATGCCCTGACCGAGCGAACCGCTCGACATATCGACACCCGGAATGTGCTTCATGTCCGGATGACCCTGTAAATAGGAGCCGATGTGGCGGAGGGTTAAAAGATCTTCCTCCGGGAAAAAGCCTCTCGCCGCGAGCGCCGCGTAAAGGCCGGGTGCACAGTGACCCTTCGAGAGCACAAAGCGATCTCTCTTCGGATCCTCCGGGTTCTTCGGGTCAACGTGTAACTCCTCAAAGTAAAGCAGCGTGAACACTTCCGTTGCCGAGAGAGAGCCGCCCGGATGCCCGGACGCAGCCGCATGTGTGGCGCGGAGTATACCTCTCCGCAGCTTTAGCGCATATCGTTTCAGCTCCTGATTATCCATGTAATTTGTCTCCTCCTGTCCCCAAAGTCTAAAACAGACTTTGGATTCAGTATAGCAAAAGCTTCTATATAAGAGAAGAACCTATCTTGCGAAAAAGCTTGCGCGAATCGCGCTGAAACAGACATCAAAAAAGCTCAGGCTTACACCTGAGCTTCATCGAGCTTTCGGCCGGACTCGAACCGGCGACCCACGCATTACGAATGCGTTGCGCTACCAACTGCGCTACGAAAGCAAAGTGACCGATCCGGGAATCGAACCCGGGTTTGAGCCGTGAGAGGGCTCCGTCTTGACCGCTTGACCAATCGGCCTTGCCTTGTTGCTACCCTTTTCAGGGTGAATCGAGGCGACAAGATTCGAACTTGCGGCCTCAGCGTCCCGAACGCTGCGCTCTACCAAACTGAGCCACGCCTCGATAAATATGGTATATCTTTTCTCCGAGCTTATACTCGAAATGACCGATCCGGGAATCGAACCCGGGTTTGAGCCGTGAGAGGGCTCCGTCTTGACCGCTTGACCAATCGGCCTTACCTGTTGCATGCTCTTTTCAGAGCGAGTCGAGGGCGACAAGATTCGAACTTGCGGCCTCAGCGTCCCGAACGCTGCGCTCTACCAAACTGAGCCACGCCTCGAACTGTTTCCTCAATGCTTTGACAGTATACTGGACAGCTGCAAACTTGTCAACAAAAATTTGAAAAGAAAAAGGAAATCTCTCGCCGGGATTGCAAGACCGGGTAGGACAGGCTGAAATCGGACATGGCGAACCTCTTACAATCATCCGTCTGTTTTTCCTCTGCAAACTGCTTGTCGTATCATAAAACGCGTGCCAATCAACAAATACCGAAATCGTTCGGCAGTATACCAGTACGTCTTTGGCATATGATCGCCCTTGATCAGGAATACTCTTAGTCCAAAGACGTTTCGCTCTCCATCCGGTTCCGATACCGGTCCTGTCTGTTAACGGACTGCAACGAAACAAAATAAAATGCTCTCCCCCTTGTCTGCTTGTGATATGTACCCAGAATTCTGGACACATTGACTATCGTTAGGCACCGCAACTGGATGCTATCCTGTATTGTACAGGAGGCATCCAGTTTGTTTTCTTCTGGATTCTCCTGTTGTTATAGTAATCGATATAATCATCGACTGCAGTAACGAATTCCTCAAAGGACTTGAACTCTTGCTCATGTCCATAGAACATCTCATTCTTCATCCGACCAAAGAACGACTCCATAATGCCGTTATCATGGCAATTCCCCTTTCTGGACATCGACTGTGTGATGCCATGCTTCTCAAGCTCGGTTCGATAGTAGGCGTGCTGATACTGCCAGCCCTGATCTGAATGCATAATCAAGCCTGTTAACTTTGGGAACTTTGCAAATGCCTTATCCAGCATGTCCTTAATCTGTTCCATATTAGGATGCAGCGAAACATTGTACGAGATAATCTCGTTCCCGCACATGTCGAGGATCGGAGAAAAAGTAGCACTTCCCCATCCCATGTTGAACTGAGATACGTCTGTTGTCCATTTCTCGAGGGGTGTGTCTGAAATAAAATCCTGTTTAAGGAGATTGTCCGCGGTCTTGCCCACCTCACCTTTGTAAGAATAATACTTCTCCTTCGGACGCTTGCCGAACAGTTCCATGTCGTGCATGAGCCGCTGAACACGCTTGTGATTGACCTCAAATCCACGATTATGCAGCTCCGCCGTAATTCGGCGGACACCATATCGCTGCCGGTTCTCATCGTAAATTCTGCGGATCTCTGCGGAAAGGCCTGTATTCCTGAGAGCAACTGCGTCAGTCCTGCCAAGTTCATAGTAGTAGGTGGACCGGGACATTCCCATTGCTGTCAGCAGGTACTTCAGTTTGTATCCTCTGTCGCGGAGTTCTTTGATGATCGCTGCTTTCTCGCCTTGAGTCGCGCAGCTTCCTTTTCTTCCCTCAAGGCTATCCTTTTTTTTATTACTTCGTTCTCGGCCTTAATCAAGGCGTTCTCTTCACGAAGCCGGAGGAGCTCCTCGTATTCACTCTCCTGGAGTTTTCTGGGATTGTTGATATTTACTTTCTTCATCTTCGCAGTATCCTTTGACTTGCGGCCTTTCTTCTTACCCTACAAGTCCATTGTACCCGTAAATCTTATATTTTTTTGCACCCAGTCATAGAGCAGACGGCTCTCAATGCCGGCCTCTAGCGCAACGGACTGTGCCGTCCTCCCGGCGAGAACCTTTGTGATTAGCTTCAGTTTCTCTTCAGGCGTCCACGGATGCTGCTTTCCATGCTTTTAGGGACCTGGGGGCCATTTGCCTTTTCGGCACGAGCCCATCGACGAATCATGACGTGAAAGTTAGCCCGGATCGTTATAACCCTCCGGTGTCTCTGGCCATTTCCCCTGTCGATACAGGTCGACACACATCTTCTTAAATTCATAATCATAGCGCATGATAAAACCCTCCTTACTGTGACACTTTCGTGTCCAGTAAAGAGGGTACATATCATTCCGCAGGCAGGTGGAGAGCGTTTCTTCTTATCGCTATTACTTTACCACGAGGTTCACAATCTTATTCGGCACATAGATTTCCTTGACGAGGTTCTTGCCCTCGAGTGCGGCCTGCACTTTCTCGTCCGCCTTTGCGAGTGCGAGCGCCTCACTCTTCTCGCAGTCGGTCGGGATGGTCACGGTCGCTCGAAGCTTACCGTTCACCTGCACGCCGATTTCGATGCTCTCGTCGACGGTCTTCGCCTCATCGTGCTCCGGCCAGGAAGCAAGCTGCAGCGAGCCCTCACCGCCCTGATTCTGATAAATCTCCTCGGCGATATGCGGCGCAAACGGATTCAAAAGCTTCACGAAGCAGAGCAGCTGCTCTCTGCCGATCTTCTTCTCCTTGCCGACCTCATTCAGGAAGGTCATCAGCGCAGCAATGGCTGTGTTGTACTTCTGCTCTTCGATGTCCGCCGAGACTTTCTTGATGGTCTTGTGGAGCGAAGCCTCGAGCGACTTCACTGTCTCCGGCACCACGATATCCTGCAGCGCAAACACGCGCTCCAGGGAAGCGGCGGCAGCCCTTGACCGAGCTGTCGTTCCACGGCGCCGCGGAGCCGTAATCGCCCATGAAGAGCACATAGACGCGAAGCGTATCCGCACCGTACTGCGAAACGATGTCCAGCGGATCCACAACATTGCCCTTCGACTTACTCATCTTCTCGCCGTCCGCGCCGAGTATCATGCCCTGCGCCGAGCGCTTCTTATAGGGCTCCGGCGTATTGACTTCGCCGAGGTCGTAGAGGAAGTGGTGCCAGAAGCGGGAATAAATCAGGTGGCGCGTCACATGCTCCATGCCGCCGTTGTACCAGTCGACCGGCATCCAGTAGTTAATCTTCTCTCTGTCCGCGAACTTCTCGCTGTTGTGCGGGTCGCAGTAGCGAAGGAAATACCAGAGGAACCCGCCCACTGCGGCATGGTATCGGTCTCACGCTTTGCCGCACCGCCGCACTTCGGGCAGGTGCAGTTCACGAACGACTCGACCTTCGCGAGCGGCGACTGACCGTCCTCGCCGGGCTTAAAGTTATCCATATCGGGCAGGCGGAGCGGAAGCTCCTCGTAAGGAACCGCGACCACGCCGCAGTTCAGGCAGTGAATCAGCGGAATCGGCTCGCCCCAGTAGCGCTGACGGTTAAAGGCCCAGTCCTTCATCTTGAACTGGACGCCCGCGTGGCCGATGCCCTTCTCCGCGAGGAATTCGAGCATGCGCGCAATCGAATCCTTCTTGTTGGTCATGCCGTTCAGGAAGTCGGAGTTAATCATGACGCCGTCGCCGCTGTAGGCTTCCTTCTCGAGATCGCCGCCCTCAATGACAGGGATAATCTCTGCGCCGAAGCGCTTTGCGAACTCGTAGTCGCGCTGGTCGTGCGCCGGCACCGCCATAATCGCGCCGGTGCCGTAGCCCATCATGACATAGTCCGAAATGAAAATCGGAATCTCCTTGCCGCTGACCGGATTGACGGCCGTAATGCCCTCGATGCGGACACCTGTCTTGTCCTTGACGAGCTGGGTGCGCTCAAACTCGGTTTTGCGGGAAGCCTCCTCGCGGTAAGCGAGCACGGCGTCCATGTTTTTGATCTTAGACGAGAACTTGTCAATCAGCGGGTGCTCGGGCGCAATGACCATGAAGGTCACGCCGAAGAGCGTGTCACAGCGCGTCGTATAGATTTCAAGCTTCTCATCGAGATCCTTTAACTGAAACTCGACGAAAGCGCCTGTCGACTTGCCGATCCAGTTGACCTGCTGCTGCTTGATGTTCTCGGGATAATCCACCTCGTCGAGACCGAGGAGGAGCTTATCCGCGTACTTCGTGATTTTTAAGTACCAGACATCCTTCGGGAGCTGAATGACATCCGAGTGGCAAATGTCGCACTTGCCGCCCTGGCTGTCCTCATTCGAGAGCACGACCTTACAGGACGGGCAATAGTTGACCAGGGTCTTATTGCGGAATACGAGTCCCTTCTCAAAGAGCTTTAAGAAAATCCACTGGGTCCACTTGTAGTAGTCGTCGCGGGAAGTGTCGATGACACGGGTCCAGTCAAAGGAGAAGCCGACGCGCTTCAACTGCTCCGAGAACTTCGCAATGTTCTTGTCCGTGATTTCGCGCGGGTGCGTGTTGGTCTTGATCGCATAGTTTTTCGGTCGGCAGGGCCGAAGGCATCAAAAGCCGATCGGGAACAGCACATTGTAGCCCTGCATTCTCCGCTTTCTCGAGAGCACTTCGATGCTCGAGTACGCCTTGATGTGGCCGACGTGCATGCCGGCGCCGCTCGGATAAGGGAATTCCACGAGGCCGTAGAACTTCGGCTTCTCCGAAAAATCCTCCGCGTGGAAGATGCCCTCTTCCTCCCACTTTGCCTGCCACTTCGGCTCTATCTTCTGAAACGAGTAGTCCATCGCCTTTCCTCCGTCTTCTATCGGTATCTGAACTTAGATTGTAAATTTTTCTGTTTTTATTTTGTCAAACGGGGCACTCACATGAGATCAAAGAGCGAGAGCTGGTTCGACTCCGGGGAGCTTGCCGAGGATACCGAGTTTGTCGAGCAGATCGCAGATGGTCTGCCCCACGCCGCTCCGCGCGCGGAAAATCGTCCTTCGAGATAAACTGCCCCCGGCCGCCGCGCTCAATCTGCTCCGCCGCACTCTCGCCGAGTCCGTCGATCGAGGTGAGCGCCGGCATAATCTTTCCGTCCACAATCGTAAACTGCGTTGCCTTGACGCGGTAGAGGTCGATCGGCAGGAACGAAAGCCTCTCGCATACATTTCCTGGGCAATTCTGCCGTCCTGACCATATCCTCTTCCTTCGGCGTCAGCGGATTCACGCGGTTGCCGCTGTAGTCCCGCTTCTTTAATTCGGCGAGCAGGAATTCAAGCCGCTCCTTGCCCTGGCACATGCCCTCATAGCTGAAGCCGGTCGCTCGAATGGAGAAATAGGCCGCGTAGTAAGCGAGCGGGTAAAAGATTTTGCAGTAGCCGATGCGCCACGCCATCATGACATAGGCCGCAGCATGCGCCTTCGGGAACATGTACTTGATCTTTTGCAGGGACCAGATGTACCAGTCCGGCACCTCGTGCTCCCGCATGTGTGCCTCCCAGTCCGGTGTGAGACCCTTGCCTTTTCGGACGGACTCCATGATTTTAAAGCTCTCCTGCGGGTCCATGCCCCACTGAATCAGCGAGAGCATGATGTCGTCTCGCGTGCAGATGGCGGTCTGAATGGTCGCCGTGCCCTCGGAAATCAGCACTTCCGCATTGCCCTGCCAGACATCGGTACCGTGCGCGAGTCCCGCAATGCGGACCAAATCGGAAAAGCCCTTCGGCTTGGCCTCGATGACCATGTTCATCGCAAAGTCGGTGCCGAACTCCGGAATGCCGAGCGCGCCGAGCTGGCAGCCGAGGATATCGTCCGGTTTTCACGCCGAGCGCCTCGGTGCTCTGAAAGAGGCTCATGACCTCCGGCGAATCGAGGCGGGATGTCCTTTACCGGATCAATCTGCGTGAGATCCTGCAGCATGCGTATCATGGTCGGGATCCTGGTGTCCCAAGATATCGAGTTTCAGGAGGTTATGGTCAATCGCATGATACTCGAAATGTGTCGTGATAATCGGCGAAGTCGCATCGTTCGCCGGGTGCTGCAAGGGCGTAAAGGAGTAAATCGACTCGCCCTTCGGCAGGGACGACAATGCCGCCCGGATGCTGCCCGGTGGTGCGCCGCACGCCGACACAGCCCTGCACGAGACGGTTAATCTCGCACTTTCGCTTTCTTGTTCCGTGCGCCTCAAAATAATTCTTCACATAGCCGAAGGCCGTCTTCTCGGCGAGCGTGCCGACCGTTCCTGCGCGGAAGGTCTGTCCCTTGCCGAAAAATGACCTCGGTGTAGGCGTGCGCCGAGCTCTGGTTTTCACCGGAGAAGTTTAAATCGATATCCGGCTCCTTGTCGCCCTTAAAAGCCGAGGAAGGTCTCAAACGGAATATCAAAGCCGTCCTTTTTAAGCTTCGCGCCGCAGTGCGGGCAGACCTGATCCGGCATGTCGCAGCCCGCGGTCCCCGCAAACCGCTTCGGAATTTCCGAGTCGAAGTCCGAGTATCGGCAGTTCGGACAGACATAGTGCGGCGGCAGGGGATTCACCTCGGTGATGCCCGCCGTGTAGGCGACAAAGGAGGAGCCGACCGAACCGCGGGAGCCGACCAGATAGCCCTCTTCGTTCGAGTGTTTCACAAGTTCCTGCGCGATGATGTACATGACGGCAAAGCCGTTCTTGATGATGGAGCTCAGCTCCTTTTCGAGCCGGTTCTTCACAATCTCCGGGAGCGGGTTTCCGTACTGCGCATAGGCCTTGCCGTAGCAGAGTTCCGTGAGCTTTTCATCCGAGCGGTCAATGACCGGCGGGCACTTGTCCGGGCGCACCGGGGAGATGCGCTCCACCATGCGCGCAATTTTCTGCGTGTTTTTGATGACCACCTCTTCACATTTCTCGGGGCCGAGGTAGGCAAATTCTTTCAACATCTCCTCGGTGGTCCGGAAATAGAGCGGCGGCTGCTTGTCGGCGTCGTCGTATTTGTTGCCGAAGAAAATCATGCGCCGGTAAATCTCATCTTCCGGATTCAGGAAATGCACGTCGCAGGTCGCAACCACGGGCTTCTGGAGCGCATCGCCGAGCGCCACAATGCGGCGGTTTAAGTTTTTTAAATCCTCCTCGGTGTCCGGGGCAAAGCGGTCGCTGTCCAGCATGAAGAGGTTGTTCCCCGATCGGCTGTATCTCCAGATAGTCGTAAAAATTCGCGATGCGGTTCACTTCTTCTTCCGGCACATCGCGGAGCAGCGCCTGGTAGAGCTCGCCTGCCTCGCAGGCGGAGCCGATGATTAGCCCCTCGCGATAGCGCTGCAGTTCGCTCTTCGGAATCCGCGGGCGCTTCTGAAAATACTTTAAGTGCGAGTCCGAGACGAGGCGGTACAAATTCACCCGCCCGAGCTCATTCTTTGCGAGAATGATCACATGGTAGCTGTTCATCTTCTTAATCAGCGCTTCGGAGCTCTCACCGAGCGCCGCAACCTCGGCGAGGGTATGCGCCCCCTGCTCTTCTAACATCTCCATGAACTTTAAGAAGATACCGGCCGTGCACTCGGCGTCATCGACCGCGCGGTGATGGTTTTCGAGCGACACGCCGAGCGCCTTCGCGACCGTGTCGAGCTTATAGCGGTTCAGCTTCGGCAGCAGGACATGCGCGAGACTCACGGTGTCGAGAATGGTCGGCGCATAGGAAAGCCCGAGCGTACGCGCATTTTCGCGGATAAAGCTCGTGTCAAAGCTCGCATTGTGTGCGACCACGGCGGCGTCGCCGCAAAAGGCGAGGAAGTCGGGCAGCACCTTCCCGATGGGCGACGCGGTTCGCACCATCGCATCGTTAATCCCGGTCAGCTGCTCGATATGATAGGGAATCGGCAGCTCCGGGTTCACAAACTGCGAAAAGCGGTCCACAATCTTTCCGCCCTCCAGTTTCACCGCGCCGATCTCGATGATTTTGTTTTTTCGCGGCGAGAAACCGGTGGTCTCAATGTCAAAGACCACAAAGCTGTCGTCGAGCGTCCTTTCGCCGGGCGAGATGACGAGTTCCTTCAAGTCATCGACCAGATAGCCCTCGACGCCGTAGATGATTTTCGGATTGTTCTCCCGGTCATCGGAGACCGTGTGCCAGGCCTCCGGGAAGGCCTGCAAATTGCCGTGATCGGTGATGGCGACCGCCTCCATGCCCCAGCGCTTCACCTGCTTGATGATGTCCTTCGCACTGCTCACGGCATCGAGATCGCTCATTTTCGTGTGGCAGTGCAGCTCCACCCGCTTCTCTCTCGCGTGATCCTCCCGCTTCGATTCCTCAAAGGGTTCGGTCTTCTTCAGTCCGCGCACGGCGCCGAGAATCAGCTCGCCGTCCCGGCTATCAATCGTCGTTGCGCCGCGGAGTTTGAAAAGGCACCGACCTTTAACGCTGCCTTCAGGCGGTCCAGCTCCTCGCCTTCACCGCGTACAAAAAGTTTTTGCGGTGATCGAGTCCGTATAGTCCGTGACGGAAAAGACAAAAGAGCGTGCTGCCGCTCTTTTCGATAAAATGCGTGTCCAGTTCAAAAATCTTGCCGCGCAGCGTGACTTCTCCGCCGACTTCCGTGATCTCCGAAATCGGCGTGCACTCGTCGTCGAAATCCCTGCCGTAGAGCACATCGGGATTGTCCGAGCGGCGTGAGGACGCGCATACTCGCGCCGCTCGCCGCGAAACTTGTCACCGGAAAAAAACGTTTTTTTGTTCTCGCCTTCCTTTTTCTCCGCCGGATTCTTTTTCGGCGCGGCGTTTTTCGCTTGCCGGCTGGATGGCCGGCGGCGTTCTCACCGGCTCTCCGGGCAATGTCTCCGCGGCGCCTTCCGCCGGGAGGAAAAAGCCCCTCCTCTTCCTCTTCTTTTTGCCGCACGGCAAGCGCCTCCGCCGGAACTTCGGCGAGCTGCTTTTTCAAACGGCACATAATTCGGCCGGAATTCCATTTTGAGCCCGCAGCGCCCCTCAAAACCTCTTCTTCCAGATAGCGGCGCAAATCCTGCATGACCGAGCGGTTTTAAAGACATATCTTCGACATCGCAGAGCAACACATTCGGCGAAGGAAACGCACCTTGCCGCGCTCCAGAATCCGTGCGGCGAGAAGCGAACGCCCCTGAGTTCTTCCAGGAGACTGTCTTGATAGGCCTGGAACAGCTGCTCCGCGGTGAAATCGCCGCCGAGCTGAAAGCGCTCTCGCACTTCGACCTGAATGTTTCGCTTCCCGAAGAGCTGCTCTCGCATCTCCTCTGCGAGCGCCCGAAACGCAGCGCGCTCGGCAAAGCTCCGCGAGACCACATAGACCGTCAGGCGGGACATATCGTCCGAGACCACAACCCGCTCCACAAGCAAGCAGGGCGACAAGCGCCTGTTCTGCCGCTGTCGCCTGAAAAATGCGGAAATACTTCGGAAAAATGCTTTTCATCGCCGTTCCGCCCTGATGCGCTGCAATTCGGCCTCCAGAGCCGGGAGCAGTTCGCTTTCGGGCATGGTCCGTATCACCTCGCCCTTTCGAATCAGAACGCCCGCACCCTTGCCGCCTGCCACGCCGAAATCGGCCTCCCGCGCCTCGCCGGGACCGTTCACGACGCAACCCACGACCGCGACGCGGACATCCAGGTCGCTGTAGCGCTCCACGAGACTCTCGACCCGGTTCGCGAGGCCGATCAGATCAATTTCCGTGCGGCCGCAGGTCGGGCAGGACACAACCTCGACACCGCCCTTCCGGAGTCCGAGACTCTTTAAAATTTCGCGCGCCGCCTTGATTTCCTCAAGCGGATCCCCGGTCAGCGAGACGCGTATCGTGTCGCCGATGCCCTCGTAGAGAATCACGCCGAGTCCGACCGCGGACTTCACGGTGCCGCGGAGCAGCGTCCCCGCCTCGGTGATGCTGATGTGCAGGGGATAATCGGTCTCGGCCGCGAGCAGCTCATGCGCCCGGATGCACATCAGCACGTCCGAAGATTTGATGCTGATGACCAGATTCTCATAGCCGAGTTCCTCGATGCGGCGCACCTTTTCGAGTGCGGACTCCACAATGCCCTCGGCAGTCACGCCGCCGTATTTTTGCAGCAAATCTTTTTCGAGCGAGCCCGAGTTCACGCCGACTCGTATCGGAATATTCCGCTCTTTCGCTGCGTTCACAACTTCCCCGCAGCTTCAATCCTCGCCGATGTTGCCGGGGTTAATGCGTATCTTATCGGCCCCGTGTTCCACGGCCGCAAGTGCCAGACGATAATCAAAGTGGATGTCCGCGACCAGCGGGATTTTTGATCTGCCGCCGAATATCTCCGATGGCTTCCGCCGCCGCCACGGTCGGCACGGCGACCCGCACGATCTCACAGCCTGCCGCCGTGAGCGCGCGGATCTGCGCGACTGTCGCTTCGACATCTTCCGTCTTTGTATTGCACATCGACTGGATGCGGAATCGGGTTCTCGCCGCCGATTGCGACGTCGCCGATTCGCACCACCCTTGTCTTATGACGTTCTCTCATCTCTTCTCCTTAGAAGCCCCGTGTGCTGCACAATGCGCATAATGTCATTCCAGAGCACATAGAGCGATGAGTCCCATCAGCGGGACAAAGCCTGTCAGGTGGACTGTCGCCTCGATTTTTCCGGTTCAGGGGACGCCGTATCACGGCTTCGACCGCCGTGAGCAACGCTCTGCCGCCGTCCAGCGCGGGGAGCGGCAAAGAGTTCATGACCCCGAGGTTTGCGCTGAGTAAAAGGCCGAACGAAAACAGCGAGAGCAGCATGACGCGAAGTCCGTAGGGGCGCGCCGCGTCCATATTCTCGCTGATGGCCTGGACAATGCCGACCGGCCCGGTCAGATTTTTCGGAGATACCGCTCCCTTGACGAGCATGCGCACTAGACTGAATCGCCATGCGGATGTTGAGTCCCACTTCTCCGGCCGCATAGTAGACGAGCTCCGCCGGATTTTTGACCGGCACGCTTCCCGCCGACACGATGCCCGTATAGTAGCCGTCCTGTTCCTTTAAGTATTTCGGCGTCACCGTGACCGTGCGCTTTTCACCCGCCGGCGTCTCATAGCGGAAGGTAATCGGCTCGCCCGCGTGGAACCGGAGCGCCATCGAGACATCGCGGAAAAAGACTGCCCTTGCTGCCGTTGACCGCGAGGATGCGATCCCCGGCTTTCAGTCCGCTTCCTCCGCCGGCATGCCGGGCATAAGCTGTCCGATATAAGGCTTGTCGACACCCGTCTGCATGACCAGGACAAGTCCGAGCAGAAACGCGAGCAGGAAATTAAAAGCAAGCGCCGGCAATCAGAATGAAAAAGCGCTGCCAGGGCGCATGGGCCGTAAAGTCCCCCGGCCTCGGCTCTCTCTTGCTTTCATCTTCTCCCTGCATCGCGCAAAAGCCGCCGAACGGCACGGCGCGAATCGCATATTCGGTATCGCCGCGCTTCTTTGCGATAATCTTTGGTCCCATGCCGAGCGAGAAGCTGTCCACGCCGACGCCGAAGAGGCGCGCCGCAGAAAATGCCCGAGCTCATGAAAGAAGATAATAAACCCAAAAGGTAAAACGGCCAGAATGATATTGACAAGCTGATGCACAAACTCTCCTCTCTATCCGATCTATCGTTATGCGAGGTGATAACGCGCCTTGAGCCACGCCTCCGTGGACTTCTGAAGCGCAAGTATATCCGAGACGGCCGGCGACCCGAGCAGCCCGACCTTCTCGTGCTGTTCCATCGCGTCTTCTATGCAGGGACGCAATTTGCAGATAGCTGATTTTTCTCATCGAGAAAGGCGCGGACGGCGACTTCATTTGCCGCGTTGAAGACGGTCGGCAGACTGCCGCCAGTCGACCCGCGTGGTAGGCGAGCTTTTAGACCCGGGAACGCCTTGAAGTCCGGCGCCGAGAATCCAGCTTGCCGAGCGCTGCGAGGTCCAGGCGCTGCTACCGGCGAGCTTTTTGCGCTTCGGATAATGGAGCGCATACTGAATCAGGAGTTTCATGTCCGGGTGCCGAGCTCCGCCATGACCGCGCCGTCCATAAATTCGACCGCGGAGTGCAGAATGCTCTGCGGCTGCACGAGCACCTCGATTTCATCAACCTCGACATCGAAGAGCCAGCGCGCTTCGATGAGCTCAAGTCCTTGTTGACCATGGTCGAGGAATCAATGGTCACCTTATGCCCCATGTTCCAGGTCGGATGCCGGAGGGCGTCCTGCAAGGTCACCTTCTCGAGTTGCTTTCTCGTGTAGCCGCGGAACGGGCCGCCGGAAGCGGTCAGCAGTATTTTCCGGATCCGGTTCTTCTTGTTGCCTCGGAGACATTGAAAGATGGCCGAGTGCTCCGAGTCGACCGGCAGTATCTTGACGCCCTCGCGCGCGGCGAGCGCGTGATGATGTGCCCGCACAGACCAGCGTCTCCTTGTTTGCGAGCGCAATGTTCTTGCCCTCGCGAATTGCCGCGACAGTCGGCTCAATGCCCTATCATGCCGACAATCCCTGTGACCAGCGTCTTTGCCTTGGCCTCGGTCGCAACTTCGATTAGGCCCTCCTGCCCGGCGTAGACCTTGGTTCCGGTGTCCGCGACCTTGATTTTCAGCTCTGCGGCCTTCGCTTCATCGTAGACGCAGACCGTGCGCGGGTGAAATTCACGGATTTGCTCCTCGAGCAGCGCAATGTTTCCGCGCGCCGCAAGCGCCTCAATGCGGATGTCGCCGTTGGCGCGTGCCACCTCGAGATCTGTGTGCCGATGGAACCCGTGGAACCGAGAACGGATATGTCTCATATCTTGCCTCCTCAATGACGGACAAAGTAACTGTAGAAACAGCGCAAAGAAGATTGCCGGTGCGGTGAAGAGCAGGGCTGTCAAACCGGTCCAGAATACCGCCGTGTCCGGGAATCAGATCGCCGTAGTCCTTGACCTCGTGGTCGCGCTAATCGCCGAAGCCGCGAGATCGCCGATCTGCGAAATCACCGCGCTGAAGGCGCAGGCAAACAGGGCAGGCAAAACCCGGATTCCCGAGTTCCGCGAGCTCCGCGCGAAGGAAAAAGCCGAAGGCCGAGGCCGAGCGCTTTGCCCCGCGACGCCGCCGATTGCGCCCTCAACCGTCTTTTTAGGACTGAGGACCGGCGCGAAGTGATGGGGAACCTGTCAGCATGCCGACCACATAGGCACAGGTGTCGCAACCCAGCTCGAGATAAAGATGAGGCCAGACCAGATAGGCGCCGTGCGGCATGCTGCGCACGCGGTACACATAGGAGAACATCACGGTTGTATAGAGCACGCCCATGAGCCCGACCGCAATCTGCTCGGTGCGATAGCGCGGGTAGCTCAGCACAAAGAGCGCCATAAGCGCCATAAGCGTGCCGATCATGAGCGGCATACCGTAGTCATAATGCCGTGCGAGCAACAAGAGGTAATACGCGATACTCGAGAGATAGCCGACGATGCCGAGCGGCTCTCGCTCTGTCTTGACGACGCGATACAATTCGAACTGCCCGATCAGCGAAATTGCCATCATGCTGCAATAAAGCACCATACCGCCGCGCCGCAGCGCGAGAAACGCAAGCAGCACCAGTACAATGCCGCTCAAGAGACGCAGGTGGAACTTCCGGCTGCCAAGGATGTTCAACAGACGGGACATGGCATACTCCTCCTTTTGTCTTAACTGATACGACCGCCGAAACGGCGCTCTCTCTGGTTGTAGGCGAGAATCGCATCTTCGAGTGCTTCCATCGTGAAATCCGGCCAGTAGAGCGGGCGTCACATAGAGTTCGCTGTAGGCGAGCTGCCAGAGCAGAAAATTCGAGAGGCGAAGTTCACCGCTCGTGCGAATCAAAAGATCCGGATCCGGAATTCCCGCCGTATCGAGACTGTTTGAAATCTCCTCTTCCGTGAGACTCGTGTCCCCGCTCGCCCGCTTTTGCATCCAGAAGGCGCAGAAACGCACGGCGCAACTCATCCCGACCGCCGTAATTAATCGCGATTACGAAGGTCATCCCGGTGTTCTCCCTAGTCTCCTCGACCAGACGGTCAATCGCTGCCACAATGTCCGGCGCAAAACGCGACTTGTCGCCTATCATCTTGCAGCGACAGCCCTCCTCCTTCGCGACCTTCAGGAGCTTTTTTAAATACAGGCGGAAAAGGTGCATGAGCGCACCGACCTCTTCTTCCGAGCGCTTCCAGTTCTCCGTCGAAAAACCGTAGACCGTGAGGTACTTGACGCCGAGCGCCGCACAGTCGCGCACGGTCTGTTCCACCGCCTCGCAGCCCGCCTTATGCCCCATCGCGCGCGGCAGGGACCGTTCCGCCGCCCATCTGCCGTTTCCGTCCAATATGATTGCAATGTGTTCGGGAATCACCTTCCCCGCAAGTCGCTCTGTCATCCTGCCTCCTCATGTTCAAAAAAGGCGGTCCTGCTCGGACCGCCACTCTGCCAAACTTTAACGGTGTGTCAGACTGTCATGAGCTCCTTGTCCTTGACCTCGACCGCCTTATCAATGCGTTCCACCGCCTTATCCGTCAGCTTCTGCAGCTTCTCGTTTGCGTCAGAGAGATCATCCTCGGTGATCTCGTTTGCCTTCTCCATTTTCTTGAAGACATCTGCGCCGTCGCGGCGGATGTTGCGGACGGCAACCTTTGCCGCCTCTCCCTTCTTCCGAATGTCCTTGGTCAGCGCCTTTCTGCGCTCTTCGGTGAGCTCCGGGAACAGGGAGGCGAATCACCGAGCCGTCGTTCGTCGGGTTGATGCCGAGGTCCGGTAAGGATTGCCTTTTCAATCTCTTTCAAGGCTCTTGTCCCAGGGCTGAATCAGAATCATTCTTGCCTCAGCACCGAGACATTGCCGACCTGCTGCAGCGGCGTCTGCGTGCCGTAGTAATCGACCGTGATGCGGTCCAGAACATGCGGGTTGGCTCTGCCGGCGCGAATTGCCGAGAACTCTTCCTGCATGAACGAGATCGTCTTGTTCATTCTGTCTTCCAGCTCTTTGAGTGTATCCTTTAAGTCTGCCATCTCATCCTCCAGGGTATCTAAATTTATACCGTCACCGTTGTGCCGTGAATCACGCCGCGGAGTGCATCCGCGATTGCGTTGTCGCCGTGCAAATCAAAGATTGCGAGCGGAATCTTATTTTCCATGCAGAGCACGCTCGCCGTTGAAAGTCGATGACGCCGAGTTTTTGTCGTCATCTCGCATGGTCAGGGTGTCGTAGCGCTTTTGCGTTCGGGTCGAGCTTCGGATCCGCCGTGTGAGACGCCGTCAATCGACTTCGCGAGCAAAATCTCATCGACGCCGAGCTCTGCGGCCCGGGCGCAATCCGGTGTCGGTCGAGAAGTACGGATGTCCCGTGCCGCCCGCAAAAAAGAGCACCTTGCCCGCCGCAAAGAGCGCATTCGCCTTGTCGACCGAAAAGAGCTCGGTCATCGCGCCGCAGAGGAAGGGACTGAATATCTCTGTCTCCATGCCTCGCCGCGGAAAATTTCCGAGACATAGATGCAGTTCATGACGGTGGCAAAGCATACCGATCTGATCGGCCTTCACGCGAGCAATCTCTGTCCAGTTCTGCCTCTCAGTAGTTGCCGCCGCCGATCACAATGCCGACCTCGACACCCGCATCGACCGAGCGCTTAACCTGCCGCGCAATGTCCCGGACCACCGCCTCGTCGCCATAGCCCTTGCCGTTCACGGTGCAAGCGCTTCGCGGAGTTTCAGCATTACTCTTCTCTTTTTCATGCCTGTTCCGCCTTTTCTCTGGCCATTTTTATCTGCAAATATCATAGCGCAGGGGCGCGGCTTCTCAAGCTTGCTTTCCCGTATGCACAGACGGTAATGAGCGCCCCATTCACTCAAGCAATTCCTCATGATTGCGCGCGCTCGATGATGCGCCCCTGCTCCGCTAAACCATGATGCGTCCGCATTTTTAATCACTTGCTTAAGCGGTGCGCAATCACGAGGTGGTGCGCGCTTACTGTCAAAAGAATCCATACCGCGCTCGCCAGCTGCCGGTCCGGCTGTCGATCGAAAGTCGCCTCATCGAGGATTAACGCCGGCGGATCCGCGGCCGCAGCCCGCGCGATCGCGAGCTGCCGCTGTCCGCGAGGTTTGCGCCGTTGCCGCGGAGCGTGGTCTGATACCCGCTCCGGCAGGCGGTTGGTGAAAACCGTCCGCGTTCGCGAGCTTTGCGGCTTCGATGCGCTCTTCATCCGTCGCATCCGGACGTCGAAGCGGATGTTTTCCATCACCGTGCCTGTAAAGGGTGGTATCCTGCGGCACGATGCCGAGCGAAGCGCGGAGATCCGCCAGCACGATTTTTCGAAATATTGATGCCGTCACGTAGCGAATCTTTTCCCTCCTGAGATCTCGTAAAAGCGGTTGATGAGGTTTCGCGATGGTGAGTCTTTCCTGCGCCAGTCCGATCCTACAGAAACGAATCTTCTGTCCGGGTTCACCAAAGAGGCTGATGTCGTGGAGCAGTCTTCTCCGAGCATAGCCGAAAGTCGACATGTTCGAGTTCCGCGTCGCTTTCAGCTCAATCAGTTCCACGCGGTTTCTGCCTTATGCATGCCGCCACGCGCCCGGTCAGTTTTCCGTCTCGGCGAGCAGACACGTCCGGGTTTCTACTCGCGCGGACCAGGTCACATAGCCCTCGTCGGTCTCGGAGGCTCATCGAGCCAGCTGATGGAGTACGGTCGGCACCAGCCGCCGCCATCGCCGACCGAATTCAGCTGGGTCATAATCTGCGTGATGGGGCGCGTAAGTTCTGGTTCATGGTCGCCAAAAGGCGACCGAGGTACCGAGTGCTGAGTCAAAGTTCCCGTTCAGCGCAAAGAGCTGCGCCGATTGTCATGATCGCTTTATATTGCAGGCGACCGAGCTGCGCCACGCAGCCGGCAACGGGACGTTCACCCAATGCCCGTTCGCTCTGGCGCTCGCGTCCCTAAGTTTTTAGTTTCGCTCTTCAAACTCCCGCAATGCTCAGCGCTTCATGGGGAGAAACTTTGATGACCTTCTACCTCCATCATCTCCCTCAATACCTAGCCGATTCAGACCGCCGAGTTCCCACTTTTTGCTGAATGCCGGTATTTGCCGGAATATTCGCGACCTTGCCGAAATAAAAGAGCATGAGCGCCGTCGAAAACAAGCGCAACCAGCGTGAGCAGGGACTATGCAAAAAACATGCTCGCGAGGACCATGCAGCGGCAGAAGAAGTCATACTGGCGAGCTGCGGAAATCCATCGACAATCTGGCGGCAGCATTGTGCGCGTCGTGTATGACCGACATAATGTCTGCGTGCGTGTCAAAAATGAGGATATGGGCGGCGACTCCATGTGCGCAAACGAGCTTTCGGATCGGGAGCGTCCCTGTCCCATAGACCATGAGAATCGAATAGATGTAGGTCGCAACCACGATCAATAGATGAGCGCGATATTGTTGCAGCGCTGCGAGCAGCGGTGAAATCACGCTGCCTCGGAGATGGAGCGGCGTGATATAGTTGTCGATCAGCTTCTGAATAAAGCAGCACGTAGGCATCCGCCAGCGCCGCCGCAATGCACAGATCAGCTGCAATTATCATGCGGTCCGTAATCCTTTTATGCCGGAGGTCAGGCGGCGCATGACTTCTCGATTGATATTACCCAAATTGCTCTTTGTGTGTTTTGCCATCGCGTCAGCCTCTCTCTCTCTCGTCCAAAGTCGCCGCCGCTCTGTCTGCGCAGCAACCGCAAGGCGTAAATTTCGTTGTTCTTCAACAATTCTTCATGGGTGCCGAAACCCGCTCACGCGCCCTCACTGGCACCCAGAATGCGATCCGCATCCTTTACGCCCGAAATGCGCTGGGGAGATGATGAACTTCGTGAGTGCTTCGAATCTTCTCCGGGAACGCCTTGCGTATCGAGGCATCCGTCGCGGTATCGACAGCGCTGGTCGAGTCGTCGAGAATCAAATTTCTGAGCTTCTTTCAGAGCGCTCTCGCAATGCCAGGCGCTGTTTCTATCCGCCGGAGACATTGCGCCGCCTGTTCGATCCAGGTGTGATAGCGTCCGGGAAGCTCCGCACGCTCGTCGGCACGGGCGAGGGCGACAAACCTCCTCACAGTCCGCATCGCTCATCGGGATTTCCCCAACGAAATTTCGTAGATGGTGCCGGAAAGGCGTATTCTTCTGGAGCACCATGCCGACTGCGTCTCGAGAGCGCTCTTTAAGTCGTAGTTCTTTTACGTTTTACCGCCGACCAGAACCTCGCCCTCCGTCGCGTCATACAGGCGCGGAATCAGGCTGACCGAGAAGTCTTCGAGGGAACCGGTGCCGCCGATGCCGATGAAGTCTCACCGGAGCGCACCGAAAGAGTAACGTCGCTCAGCCTGAAAGCGCGGATTCACTTCCTCCAAATCCGGATCCTGCCGCATTGCCTCTTCCGTGTCATGGTCCCGTTCTCAACGGCTGCCGTACGCGCTCCTGCTTTTCCTTCTGTCTTCTGGCTTCCTTCCCAGGTTATCAGTCGACCGGCTCCTCGCTTTCCGTGGGACGAGACCTGCGAAGACCACCGAGCCGTCCTTCGCTTCCGTGACCGGCTGCTCCGGGTGTCTGCAATCTTCAGATTTCCGAGCACCTCTTCAGTATGCATCCGCTTTGCGACCGACATCGTAATCGACCAAGACCATTGCAAGCATCACGCCCAGGCGACATCAGAATGCTGATCATATGGTAGAAGGAGTCAGCTGTCCCGTGGTGGCACGAGCCTGCCACCAGCTTCATGTGCGCCGAACCACAGGAAAGTACCGATCAGACGGCCGTAGACCGCCAAGGTGATGAGAGCGCCGGGAAAATAAAAGCGGGCGGGCCCTCGCGCTTGAAGCAAAAGGCTTGTGAAATATTCTCGGCGAGACTTTCACCGTCTTCCGATTTCAAACTCTTCGCGCACTGAAGGCTCTTGACCGCGCAGTCCGGTCACATTTTCCTGGACGCTCGCATTCAACACATCAATAGTTTCGAAAACACGCGCGTAAACGCCTTATCCGCAAATTTGATGACCAGGATCAGTACCGCAAATCAAAGAAAGCCGAGCGCGACCAGAAAAATCATCGAGAGTTTCCGGCGAGTGCTGAAGGCGAGCGCCGGGGTAAAATCAGCGTACCCGGCGCACGCGTACGGGTTCTCAGTATCGCTGCATGGGGAGTTTTGGACATTCAGGACATCCGTCGTGAGGACGGAGTCACGAGACCCGCAGTCGGTACTTGTCGAGATTGCCGAACAGCGCTGGTCTTCTGTAAATCCGCTCCGTAGACTTGCGGCAGGTCCCGCCGCATCGGCCGCAAAGTAGCCCGCCGATCAGACCGAGAGCAGGCCGAAGGCGCGGGCACTACCATAAGAGCCGCCCGCCCGAGTACGACGTTAAAATTCTGCGCCTGTCCGTTGTCAATAGAGTTGCCATCACGAGGGGCGAGATTTTAACGCACCACGGCCATGCCGACATACGGCGGCAGGATGAGCGTATTTCTTCCCAAATATTTGCTGAACATTTTAATCGCCATGATTCCTCCGCGCATCTCTTCCGTCGCGGTGAAAGTGCCAGTTCTGCCGCATATCCCGTAAAGCCGACTTCTCGTCCTCTGCGGAAGCGTTTCCCAGTCAGGTGGTCGCTGACCGTCCAGGATGGAAAGTGCCTTGGCCGAGGAGGGCGCGGTCGCATAGAGTGCCGCCGTCTCCATCTCAACGGCGAGAACCCCATCTTTGCTCCCGCTTTTCACGGCAGCACTCGCTCTCCGCAGGACCGTAAAACATGTCGCTGGTCCGGTACCGCGCCGACCGATACACGTTTGTTCGGGGCCGAAGCGATACGCTCCGCGCGATACGGTAGTTCGAAATCCGCAAGCGGCGCAAGGTCCCCGGAAGTTCAAAAGTGCCGGAAAGTTTGAATTGGTCGAAGCGCCCTCTGCGAGAACCAGATCGCGCACAGCTATGCTCCTGCATGGCACCGGCCGTGCCGATTCGAGATCGGTCGCGCTGCGCCATAAGTAGATCAGTTCGTGGGCGCAATTCATTGAGGGCAGCGTTTCCCGGTTCCATGACCGAGACACGCTTTCCGCATGATATAGCCCGTAAAGCGAGCATGTTCGCACTTCGTTAAAGCGGTTGCACCTCTTCAGAAAGGGTTTCCGCAATCCGTTTTGCGCGTAGCAGGCTTCGCCAAGCACTAAAACCGTCTCTGCGATTTCGGCAAAAGCCGCAATGTGCGATGTCGGCACAGAGGCCTTTCAGATCTCTCCTCTGCATCTCTCCTCCTCTCCGAAGCACTTCGTAATTCCGTATCCTGTGTTTCGCAGAAACACAGACAAAGTCCTGAGTTTCGAAAAAGAAGCGCTTGAGCCACTCAGCTGCTCTACCATTAAGCTTCGCCCTCGACGCGCTTCAGCCTCAAATCTCTGTTCCGTCGCGGTGCATCAAACTTCTCCCATCGGATATGATTTTTCAGGTTGTCCAGCACCTTTCTGGCGTCCATCCGCGCGCTTTAAAGAGCGTCTCGCAGGACCGCTTGATTCAATTTCCGTCTTGTGCTTCAGACGGTCCGCCGACGCAGCCGCAAAGCTGAGCCATGCCTTCAGTAAAGTCCTCGCGACTCTGCCGAGCTTTAGAGCTGGGTGCCTTCTTGCACTCCGCACCGCCGGCACCGCGGAGCAGTTTAATTTCGGAACATCTCGCTGCGCTCGCTCATGCTCGGCACCGCATTTTGCGACGCCGACGAGGTTGCAAAGCGCTTGCCGAAATCGAGCCTCCTGCCGCTCAGGTTTCCTCAGCTCCAGTTGACATCCGCCGAGCGGAGGAAAGCGTTCGAACTCACCGTAGGTCATGACATAGTCACGCATCGTCCGGAGCCGACTTGTCACGCCGACTCGGACTTCTTCGCGACGCTCGCGAGACCGATGAGCTTCCACACAACCCGGGTGCATCGCTTTCAGATGGCAGGACACCGCGCATCAGAAGACATCCGTGGACATATTTTTCCCTCGTACTGCTGCGGAGAGTGCTTTAAGAGGTTGATGAGCCGGGCGGCGGGAAGTCGTCATCTTCTTGCCCTCTTTTGCTCGCCTCAAACGCTCGAGCGCCTCGCTAGGCGGCCGTCATATCGCCACCGGGACCGACCTCGAGCCATATCCGAAGCGATTTTCGGTGCATTTGCAGATCAGACCATGCCGATCTTTCGCCGAACGTCCCTCACTTCGCGGGCGCGCCACAGCCAAACCTCGCCGCCTTGATTTCCTGAATCACGTGACCAGATGGCTCTTTGCTGGTTGCGCGAAGGGCAGCTGTGAATGCGGCAGGCCTCTGCAATGCGCTCGTCAAGCGCAGAAACCGTACGTCATCAGGTAATCGACACCGGGCAAGCCTTTTTGCAGCGAACAACGGGTTCTGCGCGACGCACATGCTCCTCCTTACGCTAACTGTCGATCTGATGGCAGAATTCTCCGATGGTCACCGCGCCGAAATGGCGGGACGACGACAGGCCTTGCCGAGACAGAGACGACAGTTGTCCGTGACCGTATAGCTCGAGCGGACACTCGTCAGCTGAGCAATGCCATACACTTCATTCTTGGAATCAAGTTTTTCCATCAATTCTCGCCGCAGGCGCTCTCTCGTCAGTGGCGCACAATCTCTGCTCTTTATAAATGCGGCTCTCTTCCGAGTGCAGCTTCGGCCGGATGATTTTGTAAACACTCCTCTGTGCTCTTCATCCAGCTGATCGTTTCAGGCGAGACAGGCGGGTCTCTTCAGCACCAGATGCCTTGTTTGGATCAGTGCCTCGTCGTTGATTAATCATCGTTTTTCCTCCTAGGTTACAGTCACATTGTACCATATTCGCTGAAAAATGCCACGCGCTATCTTGTCCTTTTCGGCGTACCGTCCGCGCTAGTACCGCCCGCTCCGCAAAGCGCGCGGAGGAAAAACCCGAGACACTGCCTCACGCGAGACTTGCGACAACACAATGCTGAGTGTCGAGGCAAATATTTCGCCGGTCTCCAGATAAATTTTGGCACGGTGTACACCCGTTCCGCAGCGAGAGCGCCGCTGCGCGATGAGCTCCGCCGCAGCACCGGCGCTGAAGCGCACGCAAACCGAGGACTCCAGTGCGCTCTCAAAGAAAAGGCTGCGAGCACCGGCAGATACAGCGCCCGAAATCTCGTGCCGTCCGACAGCCCGTAGAGTCTTGCGACTTCGAGAAGATCTCCCAGCACGGCGCCGAGGCCGCCGAGCGTGTTGAGATAAAAACCGGCAGGAGACCAGAAAACAGATGAAAAGAGGCGTTGCGGTTCTCGACCCAGAGTAAGAGCAGCACGCAGAGCTGCGACCGGAACCTGTGATCCACATTGACAGGGGACCCAGATCCATCTGAGTCCCCTTCTCGCGTGCGCCGCCGCTGCCAAAACCGTCGCCGAGCACCGCGCCAGCAAAGCCGCCGAGAATACGCAGAGAAGAATTTCCGACCGCCTGCCGGTATGCGGGCGTCCCTCCTCACGAGGCGTCCGTACGGTCTCGACCGGTCCTACCAGCAAACTTGTCGCCGATCAGCCTCGCCGCAGCCTCCCAGGCAGAAAGCCAGAACAGCCATCTGAGCTGGCTCTTTGCTGTCGCGCAACACACACGCTTCGGATTGCGCCGATCAATCCGCTCACTCCGCCGACGTGAACGCGTCATCCGGCGGCTTGCCGCCGACTGCCTTCGGATCTGCGCTGCCCAGAGACAACTGCAGATAGCCTTGGGAGCGCTCTGTTTCATCTCGCGCCGTCCAGTCGTGATGTTCCCAGGGCGGGCAGAGCACTACTCGCGATGCCCTCGTTTTCCAGAATACCGAAGGCGACAATTGCCTTTGCCGCTGTCTCCGGATCCTAACTACGCGCCGTCGCCGCGCTTCTCGCCTGCTGCTCTCCCGGAAGGTCTTGACCGCATCCGGCTGTGCCTTTAGGACTTCCTGTCTCACCACCGTGACGCGCCTGTCACGGGCGGCGTTGTTCCGCGCCTCCCAGCCGCTCACTCAGCGAAAAGGCCGTCTTCAATTTGTCATTCGCGCTGCCTCCGCGACCGTCACGAGGGCTGCCGGGAAGCGCTAATCTCGCTGCGGGATCGCCGCGAGCGCCGAAAGAAGCAATCTCAGTCGGCGTCGGGCATGAACTCCGCGGCAGCGCAGTCGTGACGCCGTTCTCCCTGCAACAAACCAGCGCGCGCACGCACTCGAGGCGTCGCGCCTGTCCCGTCAGTGATGGGCACCGTCTTGCCCGCAGCTCTTTCGCGCGTGAATGTTCTCGTCGGTCGCTGATGGGGACTCCTGCGCGTCTGCATGTTGGTGCCGCAATCTCGCTCAGTCTAACGTGGCAGAGGCGCCCGCCTGCACGGCCGGGAGCAGTGGGCGATCTCGGATGCGCCCGGGACAGCTTTCGCCGCAATCTCATCAGGCTGCCGCGACCCGTACTGAGTCACGCCCTCGCTCTTGCCGTCTGACTCTCACCATCAGCGCGGCAAGCCCCATCGCATGATCCGAGTACTTTCAGGGCGCCGACGCGGTCCGTCCCCATCTCTGTCTTTGCCGCCGCGAGTGCTCTCGCCGCCGATACCGGTTGCCGCAGTGCTCCTCCGCCGCGCTGCTCTCCGCCTTACTTTGCGCCGCAGCCCATCAGTGACTCTACACCGAGCACCGGCAGCGCTGTCGCTGCGCGCGACTACCCACGATTTCACTTCCGGTTTTCGTAGTCCTCTCACACGCACCGGCGCTGCGTCTTTTCTGAGCGAGAAGATGAGTTTGTCTATCTTTCCGGTCACGATTTATACCATGCTATCTTCTTTTGCCCAGACCAGGCAAATACAGACTGCCGCATACGCAACACGCGCGCGTATCTTGCACGACTGCGTACCGATGTACTGTTTTACTGAAAATCTTCCTGTATTTTCTCGAGGCGCTACTCTAGCTAGAGCAAGGATCAGGTTTTCGTTTCTTTGGCACACCCGGTTACGGCGGCGGCGCACGCATCAGGAGGAGGAGTCATCGATCTGGCGAGCGATTATTTTCCGTGCGCGATTTAAAAATATACCGTGTCGGCGGCATGCGCAGTACACGCGCTGGACGGCATCAGCTTCGACACCTCGAGACCGGGCGCTTTCACCACCGCGATAGCGGGCTGCCTCGGGTACGGAGAATCCACCTGTCAGAACCTGCTCGCACGGCCTCGAACCGCCTGAGCGGCAGCAGCGTATTCACATACTGCTCGGCGAGAGCTCGAAAAGATCAGAATGAGCGGCAGCTGCGTACTCGGCGGAACCATGTCGGCTATCCAGAGTTGCAGGGCTGATTCACGGTGGATACACGAGGAAAATGTGGCCTCCCGCTCTCATTCCGCGGCGCATCGACGGGAAGAAGAGCAGCGCGCCGCGCTATATGGGCGCATCGGCGGCATCCTGGATCAGGCGCTGCCGCACATGCCAGCAGATGTCCGGCCGGCCAGCAGCAGCGTGTCCGGCATAGCCCGCGCGCTCACGCCGAGCAAACCGGAACTCCATCTTCGCCGACGAGGCCGACCGGCAACCTCCGACTCCGCACGACGGAAGAGTGCTCTCGCTGCTCCGGGACATCGTCCGGGAACAACACGTGACCCTCGTCATGGTCACGCGGCGCTAACTCAGTCGCCAGCGCGCGCCGACCCGCAGAATGCGCATTGTCGCGGCAAGATTGTAGAACGGAAAGGATTTACTCATGCGAGACTAAACTTCAAAAACATCTCTCCCTCCTCCGCGTCCTGGCGCTGGAAGTGCGCCTCTCTGTTATCTCCTGTTGCCCGCCTCCGCACGGCACAGGCCTCTATCATCGGCACCAATCTCAACACCTTTGTGCACGGCGCCGCTGAACCTTTGCAGGTGCGGTTATCCGGTCAGACATGAATTTGAGTTTCCGCGTCGGCTGCCAGCTACGAGCGGCGCCGCACGCGAGGAGACCCGAAGACCGCCGAGATTCGGAAATGTCATTGTCGCCTCTCAGGCGACTCAGAACTATCACCGGGCAGGGACAAGGACCCGGATCAGAACACGACGGACAGCAGAAGTCTACGCAGGGACGATGAGCAGCACGGGCTCTGCGACGCCTGGAGAGCCGGTCAGGAAATCACGGCATCGACAAAGGCCTCCAGCGGCAGTGGCGGCTTTCACCGTGGGCGCGGCAGCTATCACGAAATCAATGCGACGGCTTTTCACCAGGAAAACCGCTTTTCGCACTCGCTGAGAAAGCCGGCAGTGCTCGAACTCCGTGACCTTACGCATGTCACCGTGCGCGCCGACGCAAAGAAGGCTACGGCGCGACCCGATTGCGTTCTACTACGCGCGCTGCCGAGCGCGCAACACCGCAGATTTCCGCGGCCCCAATACGAGTTGAATTCGTCAATGTCTACATCGAGGCAGCGGAAGCGCAGGTTACCGGTCCCTCGACCGCAGCGCGTGACAAAACTTTTGCGCGCTCGGCTGACGGCGGGAACTGCGTCGGCGCTTCGCGCCCGGCGCCGACTGCAACGGCAAGTTCCACGGAGCGCGGCGCAAAGGTGCCGCTGTACGCGATTCAGGTACACATGAACACCGCTTGCTCGCGGACGGCGCTGCCCTTCCACTGCAGGCGACCGCGCAGAACCAGCAGATCCCAGGCCGCAGCGGTTTCCCGATTCCGTCGAGACGACGCGACTACGACCGGGACACTTCGAGACCGCCCAGCGGATGATGCTGAAGCGCCGACTGCTCGATATGGCGATTAGCGAGAATGCGCCCGCAGCTGCACTATCCGCTGAGCTACACCGTGAGCTGCAGCTGACGCCCGATGCGACCGATCTCCTGCGAAACCTGCTGCGAGCTAGCGGCGCGCATCAACGCTAACCTCGATCAGGTCGAGCGGCCCCGGCGAAGGAGACCAATAGCAGCGACTTCCAGCGCGAACGACCGCCAGAAGGCCGCATCGTCCTCGACGGCTATCGGACCGACGTCGAAGAAAGTCTTTGCCGGACAACCACCGTTTGCGCTCGTGCTCAGCGCTGAAAAACGCCTCGGGCGATGTTGTTCGGCCGGTACATACTTCTCCTCTCGGTCGGCGGGAATCCGAGAAAGTCGACAAACTCTTCGTGTCTTTCTCGATGGATGCCGCCCATCCCGGCCTCCTTCGTCATCAACAGTCCTGAAAGCCGAGAATCCAGGAACTGCGCCTCGATGCGAGGCTTCCGCGGGCGTGGATCCCCTACTCTATACGCTCACCTTCAGACGAAAAGGTTTGGCTCCCCGCCTTTAAAGGCTGCCGGAGGACAAGCTGACGCTCGATATTCCGGAGTCTTCCAGGTGGCGCGCTGACTATTCGATTTCCACGCCGGAACTCTCGCTACGACAGCGGCCCATGAGGTCGGCAAGCGCAATGTGATGTTCAATCTGAACAACACCGGCCGCGTAATGCTCACAATGTGCCGTAGACTTTGAGCGTGCCATCGAAAGAGGCCAGTATGCCCTACCTCGGCAATATCAGAGTCCGGCGACGGCGGCGGCGTCGATTGCGACGCTGCCAGCGGCGTGAGGCGAGCGGCGACGAAGACAATATCACATTGTGACCATTCGGTATGAGGATGTAAACGGCAATGTAGCCACCGGAGGAACGAAAGCTCACGCTCCGCCGTCGCCGAGCCTGCCCCCGATGATCGGCCGCATGACCGGCGCGGAAAGAAACCGGTCAGCCGTCGTCCGCTCCGCTGCTCCCCAGTTCCGGTCGCGCAATCGCTGCGGGCGTCGGCGTCGCGATCACGGGTTCCTGCAAGAAGAAGGCTGCGGGCCGATACGCGGCGTAGAAGTTCCGGAGATCATTCCTCCTCGCTCGCCCTCCCGGACCTCTTTCCAGCGAACACAGGGCAGTTTTGACGTGTATAAGCGTCATCATCGGCTCCTCGATTCTCGTGATGATGAGGCCTCGACACTCAGTATGAGCCGTCAGACGAGATCAGCTCTGCTGGTCCGCGGAGGCTCCCATGAGAGCGATTACCGTCTACTCCTGCAACCAGAAGAACCGCTGAGACCGAGGATTACCGACTGGCTCCTCGCCGCGTCTGAACAGCTCGCGCGCGGACGATGTGAGCCCGCAGCTGGACGCATCCGTGACAGCGAAATCCGGCCCCTACGAGTATTTATCCCTGACACGTGCTCTCCCAGCATTTCCTGGAAGGAACCTGTAGCAAATCAGAACTCTGCCGCCCGCAAGACGCGGATACTCTCTGAGCCTGCTCTGCGACAGCCATTTTTCAGGATAACTTTTGCACATTCAGAAACAGTCTCCAAATGCAAACTTCGGCGGCGGCGGCGGCGATGATGCCTGATGATCCGCTGAAGGGACACCATCTACCACATCTTTTCCCGCTACTGACCCGCGCCGAAGCGTAACACTCGCAACGGCGGCGCTTCCGGCGGCGGTGCTTCCGCTGCGGCGCGCGCGCCACCTCGGTCGCAACCAGAAACCTCCGATAAGCCCAGAAGAAGAGTATATTCTGGACGCATGCAGGCATTCTGGACGGCAGCGCAGCCGGCTATAACGGCTACAGCTATTCGGTCTACTGCGACGCGTTGACACGCTGAAAAGCTTTTGAAACAGCGACTGCAGTATCTGGTGCCGGGCCGAAGCTCAACAGGTAAAGCCAGTCGACTGCACTATGTCCCATTCGCAGGCCCTGTGTACTGTGTGGACGACTGAGCATGTCTCCGAAGTACCAGATTGCGGGACTTCGGCTTTCATCAAAGGCGGACTCCCAATATGGGTAAACCGGAACAGTCAAGCAGTTCACCGGCATGGTGCAGGCCGTGCTCGGCGGCATCGGCGCGGTCTCGCTCACCACGTCGCGGCCATCAGCATCGTCAACTACAATGATGATGTGTCCATCTACGAAGAACGCGGGAAATCGGCGTCGTGAAAGGTGCTCGGCTGCGAGATGACCAACATCCGCAGTACCTCTCCTCGTCGAGATCGAGGTTTCATCGGCCTGACGGGCGGCATCATTGAAGGTATACCGTCCTAAGTCTCCTGAGTTTTCGCTTTGCTCCTCAACTTTCTCGCGGCGCAGGGCGGCGGCCGGCGAGCAGCTCTCGTCTTCTACCAGAATGCGGAAGGCGGGTCCATCTCCCATCCCGCCCTGGCGCTCTGGCGCGCTCTTTGCGATTGTCTTTTGCGATTTTCATCGGCGCGGTGCCAGTTCTCCGGCAAAACGCGCGATGCGCTTAAGTCCGCGCCTCGCAGCCAGTGCAGAATGAGATAAGTTTAAATCCGCACGGCAGAAACCCGCTCAGCACAGCCGGAGCGGTTTCAGATATCCACCACTGCTCACCTACGATCCAGGTCAATGGCCTCTTCGGAGGCCCTCACGCACTATGCAGAGAGGTCCCGATACCGCTTCCTCCTACTTCCGTGTCGTGGTAGGAACCAGGTCCCTCCCAGACGCATGGGCGCCGGGCGTGTGGGACTCCCGCTTGTCGAGCAGGCGTCCGGTGCACATTCTCGAAAGCGGCTCGATGCCGAGGCGGTAGTAAACCGACTGGTAACTGCGCGTAATAGGCCCCTCGCGTATCATGTGACGTGGTCCAGATGGTAAAAGAGGGCTGTGGTCTAAAGCTGCATGCGCCCTCCTAAAAGCATACGCTACTCTATACACGAAAGGAGTGTTTCCTCACCGAGCTTGATATACCACGATTCCGGCAGACAGGGTTCTGCCACTCACGGTCGCCACGTAGACAGAACGCCACTGCTCGGCGATGCCCTCATGACGGCCGATCCGCAATCCTCGACCCCGCAAGAAAACACACTGCACTCGTTGTGATTCTCGGCTTGGCACCAACGCTGGAGTCGCTGCGGCGATTGCGGCACGGCTCCTCCCTTCACTTCACATACGTCCGAGGCTTTCACCTGACGCTGCAGCGCGGTAATGGGCTGAGTCTCGAGTCCCACAC
>BNJV01001950.1_pt1 | contig 32830 bp, 42 predicted proteins | sample 8540591 | NCBI WGS metagenome assembly BNJV01 (sample SAMD00202457, study PRJDB9452) | human saliva metagenome | host: Homo sapiens | reverse complement strand
GCAGAAGTGTCTTATCAGAATTTTGACTATTATGATGATGTACAGGCTGCTAAGGGGTATGTGCCTTTTAAGAACAGCCGAGAGAAATGGGATACCCATAATGACAGATTGGATGCTGGGTTCCTCAACCCGATTACAGCTGTGGGTGGTCGTTTCAGTGATAAACCCACTGCATTGGGCGGTTCATTGAGTTCATCCATTGGTGGATCATTCTATGCCGGTGTCGGTCTTGGCGATGGTAGTGCAACGACAAGTAATACAGCAGGAGCATCTTTTAGTTATTCAAATGATAAATCAAGCGGACTGTCCACCTTTGCGGACATCAATGGTGATGGTGCCCCCGACAAGGTGTATAAGAAAGATGGAGCTATCTATTACAGACCGCAACAGCGTTCCGTTGATGGTGCGGTTATCTATGGAGAACCCATCCGAGTTCGTGGTATCAGCAATTTCTCTAAGTCTAGTAGTAACTCCTACTCTGGAGGAGCCGATGTAAAAAGCAGGATGGCAGAAGATTGTTGCCACCCTTGGTACAGACCTTCCAAGACCTCATCCAAGACTACGGTTTATTTCTCCGATATCAATGGTGACGGATTAGAACCTTGTTTCTGACGGAAAGGTATATTTCAATCATATCGAGTTTGATGCTTCAGGCAATGCCATACCAACCTTTACGCTGAGCAGCGCAGACACACCAAGTCCCATTATTTACGACAATAGCAAGTTAGATACTTCCGTTGGAGCAGTCACGCCCGAAGAACAAGCCGAGGTCATTGCCAATTCTCCTATGGAGGATATGGTGCGTGTATGGCAAGCACCGGCAGCTGGTATTGTGAATATTTCGGGTGAAGTACGTTTGTTGAAGCCGACCGGTGACTTCGACCAGTCGGAATACGATAAGGGCAGACGGTGTGCGTGTTGCCATCCAAAAAAAGGTGGTACGGAACTATGGCAGAAGATGATAGCCAAAGGTGACGAAACCGGTTATTCTGCCACCGCTTCAAATATCACTGTTCAAAAAGGTGATAAGATTTATTTCCGTGTACAGTCCGGCAATACCGAAACGAGTAACGGTGCATTCTGATAACGTCACTTGGTCACCGGAAGTAATCTATCAAGGACTAACATCGGGAATACAGCCCAATGGCTCACACTCCAATGTAGTACAAGGCTACCGAGGGGGCTGTTTATACCAGTGAGGGTGAGATAGGCGTTAATGCCAAAGATATAACATTCTCCGGTAAATTTGTCAGCTCATCTACAACCGACGAGTTGACTATCCGTATCATTGCTGCCAATAACAAGACGGATGAACAAGGGAACAGCAATCCCAACTATGGGAAACGTACCGTATTCGAACGTACTTTTTGCTCCCAAAGAATCTTTTAATGGAGATATAACAGCCTCTTATCAAGTAGCAGACGGCTTTGATAACCTTTTCCTGTGAGGTTGTCGCTTCCTCCAACGTGGATTGGGCATCACTGTCGTGGAAACCCATTGCCACTTATCGTGATTCCGTAGGTTCACCTATCAATGTGAATTTAGGTGTGCGATACAGCACTTATTCCGACACAAAGAGTTTTACCAGCAGCCTATACCTCCACACAAGGTACAAGCCTAACGGTAACACCTACCGTACAGTTATCCTCTAACAACGTAAGCGGTAAGGTAACACTTACAGCCAAAACGGCAACTTCACTTATTGCCAAGAAAGAATATTCCATCGTTAATGGTTTGATATTTGGCGAACCGATGCAGATTACTTCCGCATCGTCTGAAAAAACTTTGGTTCGAGTTCTTCTATTCCGAGACATTGGATGGTGTCAATGCAACGTTGTCGACAGTAAGTGTGGTGCCTTCGTCTTCTCCTGTCGCTACTAAGGTTAATGCCGGTTTCTATGCCAAGATGCAGGACAAGGGCTTTGGTGATCTTTATCGTGGTTGGGGCGGATTTGTGTACAATGCCGCTGACGGACGCTATGCCAAGCCTATAGATGAAAGTCTGCTAAAACTCCCAAAAAGTGAAAAAGACAGGCTCGACCCTATGAAGATGGTCTTTACACCTTTAGGAACGGACTTGAACACCTTGTCACGCTGGACAGGACAGAGAACAGAAATCTACCTTACGGCAACGGAAGCCGGAACAGCTCGATTGACGGAGCAGGATGTTGTACTTGGTAATCTCTTTGGAGAGATGGCTAATGACAATACAGTAAGCGGAGACTGCCTACAAGGGACAGGTGCATTTGCCATCACACAAAAGACCACCAGCACCAGCACTGTCATACAGACAGGTGTAAGTATGCTCACGGTCAACAATGCCACAGGCAGCAGCACCACTAAATCCACCATGATGGACTTCAATGGTGACGGCTACCCCGACATCCTTGCCGGCGGTATAATCCAATACACCAACACTCAAGGTGGTATCAGCGGAGAAAAGACAGATATTGGTACTATCAAGAGTAGCAATCTATCACAGACATGGAGCCTTGGAAGTATCCCTGTTGCGTCATTCTCACTAACGATACCACACGCTAAGAATTCTAAGAGTAACACAATAACCTGAAGTCATCACTGGAAGGCAAAGCCAGCGTCAGTTTGTCATTGGGCACTCCTAACAATGAGGACTGGAGCGAAGAGAGCTTTATTGATATCAATGGTGATGGTTTGGTGGATCGGGTTTATCAGAATGGTGATGTTAGGTTAAACTTCGGATATACATTCTCCAAACCAATCAAGTGGGATTTTGATAAGATACAAGGTGGTAACGCCACAACGTTCAGTACCGGTGGTGGTTTCAGTATCGGCAGTGGTAGTTATTCCGGGGCATCGGACTTACGACTTCTGAAAATAAAGAAAAGTACAACCTTACCGACCTGAATAGTGACGGTTTGCCGGATAGAGTATGGATAGAAGGTAACGGCTTACTGGAGGACTACACCGTGCGTGTTGCATTCAATAATGGTTCATCTTTTGACCAGCCAATAGTGTGGAAGAGTGCTAAATCATTGTCAAATGCTTCTTCTACCTCAGAATCCGTCAATACCTCCTTTACCATACCTGTTACAATTCCTGTTGTAAACGTCAAGATTGCCGTCAATCCTGGGGTGTCACTCAGCCACAGCATCAATCGCCCTACCTATGCTTTGCAGGACGTAGATGGCGACGGCTACCTCGACATTGTGGAATCCGATAAGGAAAGTGAACTGAAAGTAGTGTGGCTTTTCCACCCGCTCTGCCATCGGCAGAACGAACATGCTCAAGAGCGTGACCAACTCCCTTGGCGGAACCTTTACACTGGACTACGAACACAGCACGCCTACCTACGGACTGCCCGGTGGTAAATGGGTCATGTCGTCCGTAACCATTGACGATGGTATCCGTGATGATGGACCGATGATGAAGACGATGTTTGCCTATTCAGATGGACAGAAAGATCGCCACGAACGTGAGTTCCTCGGTTTTGGAAAGGTCGTAACTAAGAATATCGACACCGAACAGGGAGAATCCGCAGTCTATCGTCAGGCTGTGCAGCTCTACGATGTGTCCACCTACTATGCACAAGGTAACGAACTTAGTGCCTCTGTGGAGGATGCCAAAGGCAACAAGTACACCGAGACACACAATGAATATGACGGCTATTATATCACAGCCAACGGTGACAGCTATACTTTCAACAAACAGAAGAAGCTCTGTAGCGACCGCGCTTCCGCTTTCGTACCGCTACGCTATACCGCCAATAAGCAGTATGAGGGACAGGCAACCGGCATCACCACCTCAGAGGCTTGGAACGAGTATTACCTCACGGGGCTATCACGGAGAGCTGAAGTCCTACAAGTTCAGTGATAAGGGCAAGTTAGGGTGCTGACGGTTCGGGTAAGTTCGACTACCAAACCGCAATACAATATGCTCACAATGATAACAAACATATCTTCGGGCTACCTACCAACGTAACCGTAACGGGCGGTGATGGTAAGACTTATCATCAAGTTTCTGCGACTTACGATTTGAACTATGCCGACCATATTACGCAGATTAAACAACAACTCGGAAGCGGCGAAGCTGTCTCTGACTATACTTATGATGCTTACGGCAACATCATCAAGACCACGCTTCCTGCTAACAGCAAGGGACAGCGCATGTAGATACCTACCGCTATGAGCCGGTGATGAATATGTATGTGGAGCGCATAGACGATGCATTTGGCTACCGTAGCGAGGCAGCCAACTTCGACTACCGCTATGGTATGGCACTCCGCCGTATGGATCTCAACCACTTCTATTATGAAACGGAAATAGACAACCTCGGACGTGTGAAAGCTGTGCGTGGTCCTAATGAGTTGGCAACAGGTGTGCCGTACATCATTGCCTTTGACTATCAACCTAAGGCTACTTTCGGCACCAACGGTATTACAGCGCCTGCTTATGCAGTGACCAAGCATTACGACATACAGCACCCAAGCGATGATATGGAGACCGTAACCTTCGTGGATGGCTTCGGGCGTCCCGTTCAGGTAAAGAAAGACGGTGTGGTAACGACAGCTGCCAAGGGTAGTGCTCCGAAAGACGAGACCGTGATGATTGTCAGCGGACGCAACGTCTATGACGCTTTCGGTCGTGTGGCTAAGGCTTACTACCCCTGTAACCGAAGCAGTGGGAAAGCAAGACAACTTTCAACAAGGCATTTGACAACGTGTCGCCAACCGTAACGGTTTATGACGTGCTTGACCGTGCCATGAAAGTAACGCTTCCGGACAATGCTGAGACCAAGACGGAATACTCTACGGACGCAGGTAGCAATGCACTCGTAACGACTGTAACTGATGCGTTGGGTAATCGTCAGGCAACCTATACCGATGGTAGTGGCAAGACCGTGAAGACCGAGCAACTCAGCGGACCCGATGGTATCATTACCACTTCTTTCGAGTATGACGGTATCGACCGATTGGTCAAGGTAACAGACACCGAGGGCAACGTAACGACATCCGTCTATGATATGGGCGACCGTCGCACAGAGGTAAACCACCCTGCCAGCGGTATCACCACCTTTACCTACGATGCTTTGGGCAATGTGCTCACCAAGCAGACAGCCAACCTCAAAAAAGAGGGCAAGACCATCAATTACGAGTACGATTACGGTCGTCTGACGGCTATCAACTATCCCGACCATCCGGAAAATAACGTGAAGTACCATTACGGTGGTATCAACTCTTCTTACAACCGTATCGGCAGATTGATGCTTCGTGAGGACGGCAGTGGCGCTATCGAGTATTACTACGGTAAGATGGGTGAGGTCTTGAAGACGGTACGCACGCTGATTGTACCTAATCAGGCAGTGGCAACCTACGTCACACAGTGGAAGTACGACAGCCATAACCGCCTATTGGAAATGATTTACCCCGATGAGGAAAAGGTAACCTACGGCTACAACCTCGGTGGGCAGGTAGACCACGTCCGTGGTTACAAGTCCTATGGCTACGACTATGTGAACAAGATAGGGCTATGATAAGTTCGAGCAGCGCACCCACCTGAAAGTATTGCAACGGAGCGGAAACCTTCTACAGCTACGACCCTGCACGCAGACGATTGCAGAACCTCGTGGTGAATGCCAAGGCAGGTACTATTATGGACAATGCCTACAGCTATGACGCTGTGAGCAACGTGCTCGGTATTAAGAACAATGCTCCACTCCCACAGAGTGGCAAGGCAGGCGGACAGATGAGCCATAGTTATACTTATGACCCATTGTATCGTTTGGCAAGCGCAACAGGTACTTATAAGGGAACGGACAATAAAGCCGCTTCTTATACGTTATCTATGGGCTACGACAACATGCACCGTATCACGAGCAAGAAGCAACACTCTCGCAGACAGGGTGTGCAGTTCGACGGGCACGCTCAACGCAGGCTACGAACTCGCTTATACTTACGGCAAGGATGCGGGCAGAAAGTTCCAGCTTGACAATGTTCGTGATATTAACTACCGAACGGAAGAAACTCCTACGGAGAGCACGAATATCAACAACGGACACAAGTACACCCTACGATGCCAACGGAAACCTTGTCTCATATCAACACCTCCGTGTAAAGAAAGACGGCAAGGAGGATGAAAAGGCAACTGAGCAGAAGTACAGGTGGGACGAGGAAAATCGCTTGTTGGCAGCCGATGAGAACGGTTTTGTAAGCAACTACTGGTACGATGCCGATGGTGAGCGCACAGTGAAGACCTCAGGCGAAAACGAAGCTATTTATGTGAACTCCGAGTTCTCGGGAGGCAACACCGGTACGGCACGCTTCTCCCTCTATGTCAGTCCATACCTCGTGGCAGGGCAAGGTGGTAAGTACACCAAGCATATCTACATCGGTAGTCAGAGAATTGTCAGCAAGCTTGGCGACTTGGCAAGTTACGGTGCAGACCCAAGACGAATACCCGTATGCAGGCAAATGAAGCTGATGGTCTTGACCATTAACTACAAGGATAAGTATGCAAAGCAGCTGCAATCCATTAAAGACAATTACAAGGCGTTTGACTTGCCATATAATGGTAAGGACAATAACGACTATGTAAACGGTCAAGGCTTCTGTTGCAACGACGGTACGCCGGAGGCTGCACAAGCAAGGGCGATGGCACGCACAAGGGCTGCAGACGGCAACTTTCAAGCCGAATGACGACTACGAAAAGATGCAGTTCTACTACCACCCTGACCATTTGGGTAGCAGTAGCTACATCACCAACCTTGATGGCGAAGTGGCACAGCACATCGAGTATGTGCCGTTCGGTGAGGTGTTCATAGAAGAACGCAACAACACGTGGAACACGCCGTACCTCTTCAACGCTAAAGAGTTTGATGAGGAAACGGGTATGTACTACTATGGTGCAAGGTACTATGAGCCACGACTCAGTCTATGGATATCAGTAGATCCAATATCAAATTATGATCCTCGAAACAATGAAAATTATTTAGATGGAGAGCATAATTTGGGTGTATATAATACGTTTAATCTGCTCCATATGGGTATTGTTATCAAAATCCTATACGATTAATAGACCTGAATGGGAAACAAGTTGATGCAGTGGATTTCGTCCCATTTTTGGGTAGCGGAAGAGATATCTATAGAGGCTTTAGGGATGGTGATATCTTTAACTGGAGCCATAGGAGTTGGCGGGTTAATTGCTGATGTATTTACCTTTAGGTTCAGGGTCTGTAGTTACTGGAGGAATAAAGGTTGGCGTAAAGGCTGCCGTAAAGGCTGGCGTAAAAGGCTGGCGTAAAGGCTGGCGTAAAGGCTGGCGTAAAACCGCAGTAAAACAAGAAACAAAGCAAAGCTGCTAAAACTGAAACTAAAGTTGCGGCTAAGGCGTTAACTCAAGCATCTAAGCAAGGGGTTAAGTCTGCTTCGGAGTTAGGTATTAAAAGATGGAATGAAAACGACATCAACCAAAGCTTTAGAGTTAGGGACAAGAATTCCTTTGGGAAAGGCTACCGAGAAGTTGGTCCTGGTAGATATGTTTCAGCCGATGGAAAACGAGGTGTTCGCATGGGTGACAATGATATTTTTAGGTAAACATGGAGGTGGACCTCATGTGAATTTTTGAAACACTGAAGCCAAATCCCAACAAACCTGGAAAGATGATGGTTGATCAAAATTATCATGTTTTCATAACCGAATAATAGAATGAAAAAAAGTCACATTAAATGTTCCGAATTATTCCCCTGATACCGGAGTGGTACTCAATTGGGAAGGTAATTTCACAATTAAGGTCTCCGATATAAATGGGAGCGTCTCAATTGAGGCTAATACCGAGGGATTAGTTTCTTTAGCAAATCACTTGCTAAATTTATCCCAATCATCGGTTCCTATAGGAACTCATCTTCATCTTGATGAGTACAACTCTCTTGAAGAAGGATCTTTAGATTTAATAATCGAAAGATTTGATTCCAATAAGTCTGTTTATGGGTCTGACAATACGATCCATAAACAGATTTGATTGTTAAATCAAAAATCTGTTTACCTTTCCTATACTTATACTATATGTAGAATCTAACGCCTTGTTGTTGTGAACGTTAGTGTCAATATATATATACAGGCTTTCGTCGCGGAATATTTATCTGGTCGCAACGCCTCTCAGAACCGTATCGGTAGATTGATGCTTCGTGAGGACGGCAGGTGGCGCTATCGAGTATTACTACGGTAAAGATGGGTGAAGTTTTGAAGACGGTACGCACGCTGATTGTACCTAATCAGGCAGTGGCAACCTACGTAACACAGTGGAAGTATGACAGCCACAACCGCCTATTGGAAATGATTTACCCCGATGAGGAGAAAGGTAACCTACGGCTACAACCTCGGCGGGCAGGTAGACCACGTCCGTGGTTACAAGTCCTACGGTTATGACTATGTGAACAAGATTGGCTACGATAAGTTTGAGCAGCGCACCTACCTGAAGTATTGCAACGGAGCGGAAACCTTCTACAGCTACGACCCTGCACGCAGACGTTTGCAGAACCTCGTAGTCAATGCTAAGGCAGGTACTATTATGGACAATGCCTACAGCTATGACGCCGTGAGTAACGTACTCGGTATTAAGAACAATGCTCCACTCCCACAGAGTGGCAAGGCAGGCGGACAGATGAGCCATAGTTACACCTACGACCCATTGTATCGTTTGGCAAGCGCAACGGGAACTTATAAGAGAACGGACAATAAAGCCGCTTCTTATACGTTATCTATGGGTTACGACAACATGCACCGCATAACAAGCAAGAAGCAACACCTTCACAGACAGGTGTGCAGTTCGACGGTACGCTCAATGCAGGCTATGAACTCGCCTATACTTATCAAAAGGCAGATGGTAAGAAGTTCCAACTCGACAATGTTCGTGATATCAACTACCGCACGGAAGAAACTCCTACGGAGAGCACGAATATCAACAACGGACACAAGTACACTTACGATGCCAACGGAAACCTTGTCTACATCAACACCTCTCGTGTAAAGAAAGACGGCAAGGAAGATGAAAAGACAACTGAGCAGAAGTACAGGTGGGACGAGGAAAACCGCTTGCTGGCAGTCGATGAGAATGGTTTTGTGAGCAACTATTGGTATGATGCTGATGGCGAGCGCACAGTAAAGACATCAGGCGAGAACGAAGCCATCTATGTGAACTCCGAGTTCTCAGGTGGCAATACTGGTACAGCACGCTTCTCGCTTTATGTCAGCCCATATCTCGTTGCCGGACAAGGTGGTAAGTACACCAAGCACATCTATGTGGGCAGTCAGAGAATTGTCAGTAAAGCTTGGCGACCTGGCTTCTTATGGTGCAGACCCAAGACGAATACCTTATGCTGGCAATGAAGCTGATGGCTTGACTATCACTACAAGGACAAGTACAACCAGCAGTTACCGCAATCCATTAAAGGACAACTACAAAGGCGTTCGACTTGCTATACAATGGTGAGGATAATGACGACTACGTGAAACGGTCAAGGCTTCTGCTGCACGACGGCACGCCGGAGGCGGCAAGGGCAAGGGCACGTACAAGGGCTGCAAATGGCAACTTCCACGACAAGGATAATTATGAGAAGATGTAGTTCTACTATCACCCTGACCATTTGGGAAGCAGTAGCTAGCATCACCAACCTTGATGGCGAGGTATCACAGCATATCGAGTATGTGCCATTTGGAGAGGTGTTCATAGAGGAGCACAACAATACTTGGAGATGCCTCATCGCTTCAATGCGAAGAATTTGACGAGGAAACAGGTATGTACTACTATGGTGCAAGATACTATGAGCCAAGGTTGGGTCTGTAGATGAGTACGGATCCATTGCAGGAGAAATATCATAATATTAGTAGTTATTGTTATACTGAGACCTATGCAAAACTTTCATTTTCATAGAAAAATTTGGCTTATATGACAAAAATTTCCATTTATTTGTGTTTAGAAGCATATAGCAACGTATATATTGGTATAATTAATGCAGTCAAAACGATTATTATCATCTCATATTTGTGTCCAATTTCTTTCTTTTATTTGAGAGCATTGGACACAATTATCCCTGGCGTTCGATATAAGTTGTAGGCAACAGCCTCCATAATATGCTGTGCATGTGTTTTGGCAAGTCCTACATATCTTGCCGTACCTCCCCTAAACCATCTGTGTATGGAACCAAAAGTGCGTTCCACCCTGTACCTAATTTTACTGATAGCCACATTGATACGTTTCTCTCTTTCTGTAATCTTATGCGCCCTTGTTCCTTTGTGCATAATGCGACTTTTTAGTTTCATTCGCGCAAGTGTCTCCTTGTTTTCTGCCGAGTCATAACCCTTATCAGCATATACGAGAGTCTTTTTCGGAAGATTTGCTTTTTTCAGGGGCGTTTCCAAATGCTTGATGTCGCTCTCATTAGCCGCAGTAGTCTCCTCTGCAAGAACCAATCCATTTTCATCTGTAACTGAATGCCGTTTGTATCCAAAGTGGAGCCTTCCCATTTTCTTGATCCAGCGTGCCTCTCCGTCAACATTGGACTTGAGTTTCTCCTTGAGCATAGCTTTCGGATTTTTAACTTATCCGTTTCTTTCATCCCTCGTCCTCAACTATCTCATACTCCTGACGACCACGTGGACGACGAGGACTATCGGTAATGCTGGCATCAACGATAGCCCCACGTTTGACAATAACACCTTGGTGCTCTAACTGACGGTTAATCTCATTCAGTACCATATCATAAAGGTCTGCCTCTACAAGTATGTTACGAAAACGACATACCGTCGTGCTATCAGGAGCAACATCTTCCAAACCCAGTCCTACAAAGCGGCTGAAAGACAAACGATCGTTAACTTGCTCCTCAACCTCACCATCACTAAGAGAGTACCAAGTGCACGGAGAAGTTCGATTTTAAAAAGTACAAGACTATCATAGCTCGGACGACCAGTTACCTTGTCACCTTTGGTGTAAGCGATTTCAATACCACGGATTGGATTCCAATCGATAATTTTGTCTATCTGAGAAAAGAAGGTCTGCTTGACCTTACGCTGACCAACTAATAGGTCGGCCAAAAGCTGGAGAGAGGAGAGTTGCTGTTTCATACTATAAAGGTACGAAAAATAATGATATAAGCAAATTTTCTAAACTAAGAGTTTTTGCAGAGGTCTCATACCTTAATAATACCATAAAATTTATAGATCCAAATGGACAAGATGGTTGGGATAAGGTTAAGGATTTGGTGCTGCTCTTTAGATAATGCTACTGGTGGACCCATAAATCTTCGTAGCTATGCAGGCAGACATGTTTCCAATCCCACAGACTTCAACAGAGGACTGGCTGCAGGCGATGCTGCAAGTGTAGGAATTGGTACGTGGGAAGGCGGTACTGGTGCTGGAATGATTGCTTCTGGAACTACGATAACAACTGTAGCTTTAGCTGCCGAAGGCCCCAGTTTAGGAATCTCGACAGTGGTGGTTGTTATTGGAGGGGGGCGGCAACAGGGACTGTGTTAGTCGCTCATGGTTCAGTGATGGCTGCTAATGGTGCGAAGACTCTTGTAAAAAAAAGGTCATTTGAATGAAAATGCTCCAAGAGGCTCAGGAAATAAGCATTCAAGTGGTAAGGGTGCTCAGTTACCAAGTAAAACACTTTGGAAAGGAAAGGGAAAAGCGGTGCTCGTATTGATGTGGAAAATTTCAATCCTACTCAACGCAGAGGATAGATACATTACCAAGAGGGTAATAAAAATACATCTATGATAGTAAAAAGTAATACTTTTAGAGATGCACCGAATCAGGTTAACCGCTTATTAAGCCCGCAAAAGATTCAATAAATTTGTATCTTTCAGATAATCAATAAGCAAAGAATGAATAAAGGGAAAATGGGTTACGAGTATGGAAACGAGCGAGTTTCTTTTCCAATTTCTTTATTCTACAAATGCCTCAAAAGAACACTTTACTTAACATAGCAAAGGCACTATTTTTAGCGTAGAAATAGCTCTATTGCATCACATGTCTTTTTATCAAACGGTTAATAAATTGTAAATACATGAAGAATTACCCTTTCGGGTATTGCGTAGAAGAGCAAACAATAAGAACTTTGTCGGCATAAGTATTTAATCAAAATAGTATTCAAATGAAACGATACGAACGAAATCGAATCTACATTTCCGATAAGATCAGGCAAAAATCAAAGATTTTCAGTCTTACTTGCCGGTGCTGGAATAGGAAGTAATGTTGCAGAAACGCTATTGCGCATAGGATTTGAGACTATCACATTGGTCGATGGAGATGTAGTAGAGGAAAGCAATCTCAATAGGCAAAACTATACCGAGGAAGATGTGGGAAAACCCAAAGTAGAGGCTTTGAAAAATCGACTACTTAGCATCAATCCTAAAGCACAAATTTCGACTATAAACACATTTATCAATCATGATAATGTGAGGGATATCATCGTAGGACATGATGTAGCAATTAACGCTCTTGATTTCAAAAGTGACATTCCATTTGTCTTTGACCAATTGTGTGCGGAGCAGGATATCTATGTATTACATCCTTATAATGTCGGATTTGCAGGTATTGTTATAGTTGTTTCTCCCAAAGGAGCAAAATTGGAAAGTTTGCTTTCTGAAGAAGAGAGTTATCTGGGATTTGAGAAACGGGTGGTACAATATGTTACTGACTATTTTAATTATTGGGTTCGTCCTAAAATATGGATTGAAGAAATCATACGAGCATATGAGGAAGAGAATGTATCCTTGCCTCCTCCACAACTCTCTATCGCTTCTTCCTTGGTAGGTGGAATGTGTACTTCTATCCTTATACGTATTGTCAGGGGAGAATTTGTAAAAGTATTCCCCAAATTCTATTACTATTCAGAACACGATGATTTAAATTAGTTTGCGATGTGTAGCCACAGCAATAGCTTCAGAAATATTTCCTACTCCGAGTTTCTGAAATAAATTTTTGCGATAGCCTTTTACGGAATCTTCCGAACGGTTGATTTCGTTAGCAATTTCCCCAACAGATAAGCCGCGGTTCGCCAGTCGGATCACGGCTTTTTCATATTCATTTAGTACAATATTGTCAATTTGTTTCCATCGTCCACTCTTCAAGGAAAAACTTCCACATCGTATTTGAATTAGCTGCAGTTATATAGGCTATTCCTCTTTCATGAGATGGAAATGCTAACGACACTAGACAAAGTGCTAACCAAATGTTCCCCATCGAGTCCAATTTAAGGGGAGTTATCTGATGATTTATCAAGATTTTTCATGAGACTCTTTCTGAGTGATCCAGAAGTTATAGGAGATGAGTACTGAGAGCGTTCTGAAACTGCAATTCCTCTGAAGAAATCAAAAACCAGCTCTATTGACCTGTGTTAGAAAAATTAAAATCTTCTTCAGGTACATGTTTATAATAAAAATTATACCCTTCTTCTTGTACATTTTCAACACTCTCTCCACAGAGGAATAGAGGATTGTTTGATATATACAGGAAATTCATCCTGTTGTAGTCAATTATGTAAAGAGATTTGTATGTGATCTCGAGCAAATGCTTTTACAGAATCGATATAAGGTTGCAAACGATTGTAGTGTTCGTCCCCTATCTGAGGACGAACATCTTGGTCAACTGTAGGCGGCTGTTTTCGTTAAGAATTATACTCATTTGACAGTCAATATGGAATAGTTACGATGCAAAGGTACTCATTTAGAAAGCAAAAACATTACCCAAAAGGGTGAAAAATGCATCGTTTATATCAAAAATCACAAAAATTACCCTTTGGGGTATTGTCAAACCTTGTATCCGTACCGAATTTTTGCATTATCAAAACAATTTTAAAAAGACATTATATGGATAGATACATTACAAGTTACAAAAAACATTACTTTATGGCAAGTGACGAGAGAATCGCTTCCGTTGTCGTAAGATTTGTTGTGAACGAAAATTATATTCACCACAAAGGTAAGGAATTTGATATTCGCTGTTTTTCAAAAGATTACTACTCTGTCCTTACGGAAGAAGATGCTTATTTTGAGTATTTCGTCAACCATTGTTGCTCAAAAATGATTTAGGATGTATTGTTGGAGCCATTCGTATTACCAATTGGAATGACAATCCTCACACACTTCCGTTAATCAAAATTTTTGGTAATGAAATTGTGAATCCTCAAAAACTATTAAGTCTTATTATCATCTTTGGCATATTGGACGTTTTGCGATAAAGCAAGAATATGGAATAACGGAAGTTGTTTAAACTGTTGATGTTGTACGCCATCAGTCCAATATTTCAATATAAAGAGGGTGTTCTGTTAGCCGAAGCAGATGAAAAACTATTACGGGTGATGAAAATTCTGCGAATAGATGCCCATCCTCTATCCAAAGGTAAAGAATACATTGGCTCTGTGACAATACCAATGATGGTGACCAAAGAGGGGCTTATGGAGTTTATGCTCAATAATGTTTCTATGGCTTTTTGATATCCGATTTGATAGTGGAAAAGTCCAATTACCCGAAAGGGTGAAAGTTTTAGAAGGAACTCATAATTACCCTTTTTAGGTATTGGGTTCATAACAAAGACAATGGATATTTGCAGATATAATATTACCAACTATAAAAATAGGAACAATATGAGACATTTAATTATTTTTATTTCATTCTTATCTATGGTTTGGAGTTCAGCTATTGCCCAAACCTATACAGGAAGAATTGAAGATTCAGAGAACAAACAAGCAATTGAATTTGCAAATATTGTTGTACTACAAAAGAGTGATAATAAGTATCTCACAGGAGTAACCTCTGCTGAAGATGGCTCTTTTTGCATTACGATAGATAGCGGTACTCCGTTTTACATCGTTGTTCGATCAATAGGCTATGAATCAGTCCAAATATCCACCCTAACACAAGAAAACCTTGGAACTATTTTACTTAAGCCTCGGGCTATGAAGATTTCCGAAGTAACTATAGTTGGGCGTCGAAAACTCATCCAACAGAAGCCAGATAGGCTTGTATTTGACATTCAGAATTTTCCACTTGCTTCTGTTGGTAGTGCTGTAGATGCAATGAAAGTTACACCTGGATTGAATGTACAAAACTCTTCAATATCAATCATTGGAAAGCAAAGCGTAGTGGTTATGATAAATGAGCGTATCGTCAAAATGACAGGTGAGGAACTTATAAACTACTTACATTCAATCCCAGCACAGAATATCAAGCAGATAGAAGTCATCACTACTCCTCCTGCTAAATATGATGCAGAAGGGAATAGCGGTCTGATAAATATAAAGCTCAAAAGTATGGATAACAATTCTTGGAGCAATCAGGTTCGTAGTTCTTATAAACAAGGAAAGTTTTTTGGGGGGAGAATAGGTAACACCTTTGCTTTACAACAAGAATAAGATAGCATTAACTTTATCATTTGATGCTAACAAGGGCTATCGTGGTATGGAAACAGAAACAAAAATATACTATTCACAGGAAACTTGGGATGGCTTACTGAACTCAAAAGAAAAAACTGACAACATTTCTGCACATATTGGTTTTGACTATCAATTAACTCCGAAGTCAAGTATTGGTGTCTTCTATTCTAGTGTTTTTCAATAATCATGACGCAACCGATTCATATAACACAAAGATATATGACAACCCAATAATCATACCAAAGGAATCATCCTATCCAATGGACACAATGATAAGAATAATAAAATACATAGCTTAAATGCACATTATATGCAGGCGATAGGATCTAAGGGTTATCGGCTATCATTAGATGTGGATTATTTCAACTACATAAATAAACAAAATAGATTAATACATAGTATTTTTACAGCGTGATGAAACATCTGACTTTGATGTGCAAAAAACATTGGCTTACAAAAATATAAAGAATATCAGTGCGAAGATCGATTTTGAACATCCTATAATAAAAGGCATGCTCACTTATGGGACAAAGTGGACAAAGACATCAACAAATAATGAAACAAAACTATTCAATATTATAGAAAATACAGCGGAATTGGATACTGATAAAAGCAATGACTTTTGACTATCACGAAAATATTGGAGCCATTTATAGCGATATTGCTAAAAACCTTTAATGAGAAATGGAGTTTTAAAGGCAGGTATAAGGCTGGAATACACACGCACGGAAGGTTATTCTAAACAGTACAATCAAACTGACAAGAATGATTATTGGAAACTTTTTCCCACGGCTTACATATCCTATAAACATAACCAAGATAATGTTTTTAACCTGAATTATAGTCGTCGGATTAGTCGTCCTGGTTTCTGGTCTCTAAATCCTTTTAAGTTTTACCTTAACTCCACAACCTATCAAGAAGGGACACCAGATTTAAGACCTCAAATTTCGGACAATATTGAGATACAACACATCTATAAAGGTCGCTTGATAACCAAGTTATATGGTGTTTTTATTACAGATGGATATGGAAGCATTCCTACCATTGACGTAGAAAACCAGATGCAGGTATACAAATCCTCCAACTTCTGGGATGGATTTATTGTCGGTCTTAATGAGACATTTCTATATAATCCAACCCGATGGTGGAATACGGTATCAACGCTTGCTACATATTTGACAAAAGGGAATCTTAAAAAGGGATTAAATCTCAATATGTCCAATATGGAAGGGGTGCGTTACCAATTCTACACTCAGCATACTTTCTTTTTTAATAAATCGAGAACTATTATTGGAGAATTTACATATATGTATAACTCACCTGATAAAAATATTATCTCCAAGAGTCGCTCTTCTCAATTTCTCAATATTGGCGTTAAGGCAGTATTCTTAAACGGAAAACTACAGTGCTCCGCAACGCTCAATGATGTCTTTAAGACGCAGCAGCCTTATATGATACCTATACTAATGGGATCAAGCAAACATACAGAAATTATTACGATAATCGTATGTTTACATTGGGGCTCAGTTATAGTTTTGGAAGCAGCAAGATAAAAGCAAAGCAACATAAGGCAGGTAATCGAAACGAATACAACAGAGCTAATAACTAGTTGTTAATTAAATAAAAATGAAGTATAATGACACCAACATAGGTGTGTACATGTAATACATTGTCAAACCATTAATATTAAAAGAAAATGAGTACAAAAAACAATCAGAATTTGGTATCTGCTGTAAATGTAGAACCATTGCACCAAGATGAAGCGAACAAGTTGTCAGGCGGTTTCCAGACCCTTGAATCAACCAACGCCACCAGCGATTCAGAGGCAACCAATGGCGGATACTGCGGACATACACATTCCGAGGACACCAACATGAGGCGTGTGCATGTAATAACATTGTCAAACCAATTAATATTAAAAGAAAATGAGTACAAAAACAATCAGAATTTGGTATCTGCTGTAAATGTAGAACCATTGCACCAAGACGAAGCGAACAAGTTGTCAGGCGGTTTCCAGACCCTTGAGTCAACCAATGCCACCAGCGATTCAGAGGCAACCAATGTCGGATACTGCGGACATACATTCCGAGGACACCAACATAGGCGTGTGCATGTAATAACATTGTCAAACCAATTAATATTAAAAAGAAAAATGAGTACAAAAAACAATCAGAGTTTGGTATCTGCTGTAAATGTAGAACCATTGCACCAAGACGAAGCGAACAAGTTGTCAGGCGGTTTCCAGACCCTTTGAGTCAACCAATGCCACCAGCGATTCAGAGAGCAACCAATGTCGGATACTGCGGACATACATATTCCGAGGACACCAACATAGGCGTGTGCATGTAATAACATTGTCAAACCAATTAATATTAAAAAGAAAATGAGTACAAAAACAATCAGAGTTTGGTATCTGCTGTAAATGTAGAACCATTGCACCAAGACGAAGCGAACAAGTTGTCAGGTGGTTTCCAGACCCTTGAATCAACCAATGTCACCAGCGACTCAGAGGCAACCAATGTCGGATACTGTGGACATACACATTCCGAGGATACAAATATTGGATATTGTAGTTAGCTTCTATCTAATTTTTAATGTTTTGCAAAATTGCATAGCTAAATTTTAAAGGAATCTGAAATATAATTTTAAATTCCTCTAAAGTGACTATAAAACGTGATTCTTATGATATTTTCAAGATTTATCGAATAATAATCCGATAAATCTTGAAAAAATAAGTAAGATCTAAAAAAATATAAGGAGCATTATAAATGAAACTAAGTAGATATAATACATTTTTCGTTACAAATGGTTCACATGTCGGATATAACAGCTTGTCTGATACATTTATTTTGATGAGCGATGAACTATATTTATTACTTGTTCCATTCCTGGAGGAAAAAGAAATCTTTGGAGTTAATTAAAGATATTCATCCAACTTTATCTACAGAACTCGTGAAGAAAAGGATTCATTGTAGATGACAATCTTGATGAACTGACAACTGCTTTAAAAAATCGCTCAAAAAACAGATGATGATAATAATCAATATTCTATTATCGTTAATCCTACAATGAACTGTAATTTCAAATGTTGGTATTGTTATGAATCTCATATTGTTGGTTCAAAGATGTCTACAAGAACGATAGACGCAATAAAAGGCACATATTAGTAAAGTTCTACAAAATAAAGCAATTAAGCGCATTCATATTGGATGGTTTGGGGAGAACCACTTCTCTATTACAAATCTGTTATGCAACCCCCTACTCAAGTACACAAAAGAAATCTCGGAATGTAAGGATGTCAGCTTTATTTCAAATGCACCACCAATGGTTTTCTTCTTACTGATAGTATTATTGACAACTTTCATATCATTTTGGAAAATCTTCAAATTACGTTAGATGGTAATAGGGAAAGACATAATAGCGTCCGAAATTGTAAAAAATTTTAAAATTAGGAACTTATGATGCAATCATTCAAAATATATATGTGCTCAAAAGGGTGTATCAGTGCGTGTCCGGATTAATATTTCAAATGAAACTCTAAATGGTCTAAAAAGACATCATTAATGACTTTGCGCATTTTTACGAATGATGAAAAAGAGATACATATGTTTCTCATTTCATGAAGTTTGGCAAGAAAAGATATATATGTATGAGCAAATAACTTCTGTCATTGAACTTTTTAGAGTAAAAGGATTCCAAGTTTTATACAAAAGTGAACATTCAAGGTCTATCTTTAATACCTGCTATGCCGATAAACGGAATCAAGTAACAATAAACTATAATGGTGATATCTTTAAGTGCACGGCAAGAAGCTTTAATTCCCTTAATAGAGAGGGATATTTTGCTAGATAATGGCGATATTATATGGAATGAAAAATATTCTAAACGCTTTTCATTTGATCTTCGTACCAGAAACAAAGCTTGCATGGAATGTGCTATATTTCCTATGTGCAATGGAGGATGTTCTCAACACCGTCTAGAAAATGAAAAAGTTCCATACTGTGTATTTGATTTTTCAGAGAGTAAAAAGTTGACTTTCTAAAAGATAAATTTATAACAAGAAAGAATACTATAAAAATGAAAAATCCCCTTTATACTCCAACAAGATGCAATGGATTGCGGACCATCGTGTTTGGCAATGATCTGTAGTTATTATGGGCAACAGATTAGCTGTAAACAACTACGTAAGATCTGCTCATTAGGGAAAGCAGGGGTGTCTATTCTTGGTATCAGTAAAGCTGCGGAAATAATTGGACTTAAGACGATCGGAGGTCGATTAAGTTTTGATACACTTGCAATTGAACTTCCTTTGCCCTGCATCGTTCATTGGAATCAGAATCACTTTGTGGTTGTTTATAAGATAAAGAAACGCAGAGGTAATCGATATGAAGTTTATGTGGCAGATCCTGGAAAAGGACTTATAACCTATACTAAGGAGGAATTCTGCGAGCATTGGGTGAGTACTAAGACCAATGGCGAGGAGAAAGGTATTGCTCTTCTCCTCGAACCAACAGAACAATTCTATGCTCAAAACGATACGAAAGCAGTGCCAACTCAAAGGCGAGTGAAATTTCTCTGGAACTATCTCAAGAAGTACAAACGCTTCTTCACGCAGTTGATACTTGGCTTGTTGCTCGGCTCGCTCCTGCAACTTGTATTTCCATTCCTCACACAAGCTATAGTAGATACGGGTATCGGGGGAAAAGACATCGGGTTTGTGTGGCTGGTGCTGCTGGCTGAGATGATGCTCCTCTTCAGCCGTACAGCCATTGAGTTTATCCGCTCCAAGATACTCCTGCACATCTCCACCCGTATCAACATCTCGCTCATATCAGACTTCTTCATCAAGCTGATGAAACTACCGATGAAGTTCTTCGATACCAAGCTGATGGGCGACCTTTTGCAACGCATTGAAGACCATCGCCGTGTTGAGCAGTTTCTTACCTCAAGCAGTCTGAGCCTACTCTTCTCTTTCTTCACATTTCTGGTCTTCGGTGTCGTTCTTGCAGTCTATAATCTCGGCATCTTCCTTGTCTTCTTGTTTGGGACATCGCTTTACGCAGGCTGGATTATACTCTTTCCTCAAAAAGCGCAGACAGCTTGACTATAAGTATTTCGAGCAGGCAGGGACGCAACCGCAACGTCACCTACCAGCTCATAGGGAGGAATGCAGGAAATCAAGTTGCAGGGTGCGAGCAGCGCAAACGTTGGGAATGGGAGGACGTACAAGCCGACCTGTTTAAGGTCAATCTGCAATCGCTCAATCTGCAACAAGTGCAACAGGCAGGAAGCATCACCATCAATGAGGTGAAGAACATCCTCATTACCATACTTGCAGCCACAGCCGTGATACACGGCAACATGACACTCGGTATGATGCTGGCGGTGCAGTACATCATCGGACAGCTCAACAGCCCTGTGGAGCAGCTCATCCAGTTCATCTACTCTTGGCAGGACGTAAGCATCAGCCTTGACCGCATGAACGAAATCCACACGAGACCAACGAGGAGAAATGTCGAACGGACACATACCGCCTATACGGACAAAAAAATACTAAAGGACATTCCCTCATGATAAAAGACTTATCCTTCAAATATGATATATACAGTCCGATAAATATTTTATCGAATATCAACCTTTCCATTCCCAACGGCAAGGTAACGGCAATCGTGGGAGCGAGTGGAAGCGGAAAGACCACGCTCGTAAAAACTCCTTTTGGGATTCTATGAGCCACTGAATGGAAACATCGAGATAGGCAATGCCAATTTGAGTGAATATAACCTCGGCTGGTGGCGAAGCCAATGCGGTGCGGTGATGCAGGAGGGATATCTCTTCTCCGATACCATTGCGAGAAACATCGCCATATCTGACGATGAACCCGACATCGAACGTATCCGTCATGCTGCCCGTGTAGCAAACATAGCCGACTATATAGAAGCCCCTGCCTTTGGCTTACAACACGATGATAGGACAGGACGGACAGGGGCATCAGTCAGGGGCAACGACAACGCATCCTTATTGCAAGGGTAGTTTATAAGAATCCAATGTTTGTCTTTCTGGATGAAGCGACCAATGCCCTCGATGCCAACAATGAACGAGCCATTACAGAAAACCTCTCGGAGTTCTACAAGGGAAAAACAGTTGTAGTAGTGGCACACCGCCTTTCCACTGTTCGCGATGCCGACCAAATTGTAGTTTTGGATGAAGGTAAAATTGTAGAGGTAGGTACACACGAGGAACTGACTGCTAAACGTGGTAAATATTTTTGCCTTAGTAAAGAATCAATTAGAATTGGGTAACTGATATGGAAAGACAGGAAAAAGAAACAGGAACGGAGTTTTGAACTTCGCAGCGAGAAAAAGTCGCAGCATCGTGGGGACAGATACCCTCCTCGCTTGTCCGTTATGGCATTACCGCCATCGGAGCTAGTGTTGCTTTTGTCTGTTAGCCGTAGCCTATTTCCTGCCCTATAAACAAGTGTATTCGGGAACGGCTACCATACACAGAGCAACAATCGCAACACCAGTGGACAGCACGGATATAACCATCTTGATTGAAAGTTTCGAGAACAAACGTCCCTGACAATAGTGAAGGGGACAAATGATTTATCTGCAATCTCCCTATAGAAACGTTTTGCAGGACAGATACAGGACCTTTCTTCCCTGTCCGAGACACATTTTGAGCGTCAGGAAGCCACTTTGCCGTTTCAAGGTCACTGAGATAAAAATCTGTGGAAAACCAGACGGTAGATTTCAGATAACTCGAAAGCATCGGGCAATCTGCTGCAAAAAAATGCTTGGGGACATCTAATTCCCATCGCACATTCCTTATCTCTCTCGATAGTCAATGGTTAAACTCACTGCTTTTTCTTGCAAGGCAGTGAGTTCTTTTTGTCAAACCGATAAGCTCCCGCAACAATGTCTGTATGCTTTTCTCTGCCGTATAAAGGCGCATCAGTCGTACCACCTGATTGTAGTTTCACTCCAATTTTATGTACTTGGGCTGTGAGTTCAGAGAGCTTGCGATAATACTCCACGGCGGACTTGTCCACCGTTATCACCTTGAAATGCTCTCCCCAATAACCTTGCACGCACGAAATCTGACTTGGACATTGAGCCTGACTTGTGATAGAGGTCTATCACTCGTATTTGGTCTTTCAGGTCTGGTAAACGGACGTGCCAATCGTCCCACTTGTCGGGCATATCACCATACTTTTTCGCTACTCTTTTCCTTGATTTATCGCTTGCCATATTCTCTTGTTTTTATTTCTCTAATCACGACTTCGGAGTGATTTTATTCCCCATTTGGGGCAAGGGTCTTTGTGGGTACAAACGGCAATTTGTGGTACAAAGACACACCTTGCTGATGTAGAAAATGGGATTATAAGCTCCTGCCGTGTTACTGCATTCACTGAATACAGTAACTCAGCGCAGGCTTGCATTCGAGGAATGCAGTACTTCAGAGTTTCCGCCATCTTTCCACATCATCTTTGTATTGGTCGAGATGTTCTCGAAGCACCTGCTCCACATATCCTGAAACGCTTGCTCCCTGCTCACCGATTTTCCTCACCACGAAGTCCAACTTTCGTTGAGTTTCCTCTGATACATACACGGCTTTGCGGTGGCTGTTGCGAAAGGGCTGGAGATATTTCCCCTGAAACTCGGATAATTGCTTCCTGTCCCTTGTTTTTCCCATTCGTTGATGATTCTCTTCGGTAGAAGTAGCCCTTTCCGTTGGTGACAACTCTGTTTCTTGATAGGACGGTTGAGAAAAATCCTCGTTACTCTCCTTGTCATTTTGTTCCTCAACTTTATCAACAGGCTCAAACCTTCTCTTTTCCTCTTCATAATCTACGGGCTGGTCAAAATCGGGCAAATCTTCGGGCTTGCGGAGCTTAACACCATAATTGCCCATATCTCGAAGGGCTTGTTCCAGACGTTGTTTCCTTTGTTCATCTATTCTTGCCATAATTTCTTGGGTATTGCGTTATAATGCCTTTCAAGCATTGTTTGTATGTCGCTCTGTTTGTAGAGTATCTTGCCACCGATTTTGTAGAAAGGAAGTGTTCCTGCATTTCTGTACTCTTGGAGCGTGCGTGTGCTGAGCCGTAATTGGCTGCAAACCTCCTCGCCAGTGAGGTAAACCTCTCCGCCCAGCATCGGACGGGCTGTAGAGCAATAACGCTCCAGTTTTCTTCAATATCCCTCCATCAGTTGTGCAAAACATCTGCATCTGAGGGTCTTCCCTGCGTAATGATTTCATTCTCCGACACTAATTCATTCATTGTTTGCATTCAGTAATTCCGTGATGTCGCTCTCCTTGTAATAGCACTTGTGTCCAATCATTGAGAAAGGGAATTTTCCCGTATCGCAATAGGATTGCAGGTGCGTTTGCTGATTTTCTATCGGCAAGCCGTTCTCCAAGCAGATAGTTGTCGCAAAGGTATGTCGTGCCGTGTGCGAGGTGGCTTCGGTATGAGATGGGAGTCCAGCCCTGATGATGATATCCCTTATCTTGCGGTTGAAATGGCTATTCGTGGGGAACTCACGAAAGAGCAAACCCTCCTTTTGTCCGTCGCTGACAATGGTGAGTATCTCTTCGGCAATGGGCAATAAAGGAACAATGCTTCTGTTCTGAGTTTTTGTGCGACAGAGCGATATGTACCTGCGCCCATCGTCAAGTGTGTAAACATCGTCCATTCGGGTTTTCTTTTAAATCAGAAAAAGCTAACCCCGTAAAAACAGCCCAAGAGGAAGATGAGCCTACAATGGTTGTCCACCGAGCGGTGAGGACGATATGAGAGAAGTTTGTGTAAATCGTCAGAAGTGAGGGCATTGCGCTCGTAGGTGGGCGTTTCAATGTCTATCAGTTCAAAAGGGTCTTCACGGATATACCGCTCCTGCTGTGCCTTTCTAATAACCTGATGCAGGTGGCGCAGACGGTTGGAGACGGTGCTTTCCTTGTTTCCTAAGTCCCTAAGCATGAACAGACGGTAGTTCTCTATGAGATCTTTTGTCTGCCTCTTTTGGAAGACAGCCCTCATTTTCCTTTGTTCTCATGAAATTACGACTATCCCAAAGTTTTGGGGTACAGGCACATTTGCAACTGAACCATTGAGCGACCAACGCTGATGCGTCCCATGATGGGACTTTTTCCGTTTTTGTCCTGCGTACCTCTCTTGAGATAGAAAAGCAGCTTCATTTTTCTTTTTCCATTGTTCTTTTGCTTGCAAAATTACACTCTTAGAGGAACTTTGAGTGATGCAAAACATTGATAATGAAAGAGAAATCACCGTTTTAGTTACCACTTTTTTAGCAGTTCTTTTCCTTTCATCGTTTCTCGAACGATTTGGTAACTGAACTCTTGCTTTTTCACATCCTTTCTTAGCCTATTTCCTTTGATGCAACTCAATGAGTAAGCAGGCAATATCTCCTCTATTTCAATCAGATACGCATTTTTTCTCCTTTTTAGCTTCCAACCCTATACTTCAGGGATAAAATAAAGCTGGCTCTATAACGTATTGTATGGTTCTTGTGTTGATATTCCACTGGTTTTGGTGCGGGTGCTTAGCACATGTGGTGCGGATGGTATGCACATGTGGTGTGGATGGTATGCACCACATGTGCGAAGGGTTAACACCATTGCTGTATAGAGAAGGGTAGGGATTTAATGTGCGTGAAGCGTATTAAAACAAAGATCATTCTGGAGTTGTGTTTAGTTGAGGCTATACTTTTCGACAATATTTTTTTAGGTCTATGACGAATTACTCACATGATTTATTATAGAGCCATAAAAGCCTGATGAGTCATGGGAAAAATCTGCTTTCATTGTGGAAAAACAAATAAAATATGCAGAAAATGACCGAATACGGATCTACCTATCAGTTCTTTATATCATGAAATATTTGACAATTGCTTTTAGCGAAGAAGCAAATAAAAAAAGCGGTATAAAGACATCATTTAATGTTCGTCTTATACCGCTTTGTAAGTTGAGGTTGTACTTATCTGCCGTCAAAAACCACTTGCGGTTTCCGGCGATTTGTTACAGATAATACTCCTGATACAACCATTTATCTATGAGAGGTGGTTTACTTCTCGCAGCTGCAGCCCGTCCAAGGCTTCAATTCTTTGAAGAAGTCATGACCCTTATCGTCAACGAGGATGAAGGCAGGGAAGTCCTCAACGGTAATCTTCCATACAGCTTCCATACCGAGTTCAGGATACTCTACGCACTCAATGCTCTTGATACTGCTCTGTGAGAGAACGGCAGCAACGCCACCAATCGTACCGAGATAGAAGCCACCATGCTTCTGGCAAGCATCTGTGACAGCTTGTGTACGATTACCCTTAGCAATCATCACGAGTGAACCGCCATGTTCCTGGAACTCGTCAACGTATGCGGTCCATACGGTTGGCAGTGGTAGGTCCCATTGAACCACATGGATAGCCCTTTGGTGTCTTTGCAGGACCAGCATAGAGGACAGGGTAGTTCTTGATGTAATCAGGCAAATCCTCGCCAGCATCCAAACGAGCCTTGAGCTTAGCGTGAGCAATGTCACGTGCAACGATGATGGTACCCTTGAGGTTGACACGTGTTGAAACAGGGTATTTTTGTCAGTTCAGCACGAACAGCATCCATACCCTTGTCGAGGTCGATTTCGATACCCTTTGCCCTTCTCCTGGCTTGCGGAACTCCTCTGGAATCAACTCGCTTGGGTTAGTGTCCATCTTCTCCAACCAAATACCATCTTTTGTTAATCTTAGCTTTGATATTACGGTCAGCAGAACAGCTAACACCCATACCGATAGGGCAGCTTGCGCCGTGGCGTGGCAGACGGATGATGCGGATGTCGTGTGCAAGATACTTACCACCAAACTGTGCACCAAGACCAATCTTATAAGCCTCTTTAAGGAGCTCTGCTCGAGGTCGATGTCGCGGAAAGCACGTCCTGTCTCGTCACCGGTAGTAGGGAAGATTATCATAATACTGATACTTCCGAGTTTCACGGTGAGGAGGTTCTTCTCGGCAGAGGTACCACCAATCACGAAACAGATGTGATAAGGAGGACAAGCTGCTGTACCTAGGCTTTTTCATCTTCTCAACGAGGAAAAGGAATGAGCGTACCCTCGTTCTGGATAGTAGCCTTTGTCATTGGGTAGAAGTAGGTCTTGTTAGCAGAGCCACCACCCTTAGCAACCATTACGAAACGATATTCTGCACCTCAACAGCTTCAATATCAATCTGTGCAGGGAGGTTACACTTGGTATTCACCTCATCATACATATTGAGCGGAGCATTCTGTGAATAGCGTAGATTCTCCTCTGTAAAGGTGTTGAATACACCACGAGAGAGCGCCTCTTCGTCCTCAAAGCCAGTCCATACCTGCTGTCCCTTCTCACCATGAATGATGGCAGTACCCGTATCTTGGCAGAAAAGGCAGTACGCCCTTCACAGCTGTCTCAGCATTGCGGAGGAACTGGAGAGCAACGTACTTGTCGTTCTCTGATGCCTCTGGGTCGGTCAGAATCTTTGCAACTTGCTCGTTGTGTGCACGACGGAGCATGAACTCACAATCGTGGAAAGCCTCCTGTGTCAGTAAGGTGAGCGCCTCTTTGCTCACCTTTAGGATTTCGTTACCTTCAAACTCACCAACGCTGATACCTTCCTTTGATACCAGACGATACTCGGTGTCATCTTTGCCCAATTGAAACATGGGTGCATACTTGAATTCTGCCATAATGTTTTAGTGTACCTGTCTGCCCTTTGTTAGTTGGGCAGACAGGGTTTTCTATTTGTTTATAATATGTTTTTGTATTTTCTTTCTACGTTCGATTAATAAATCGAAGATTTCTTCAGTTGTCACTTTCCTGATAGGTGCAATCTTTTCCAATGCCTTGAGGTCGAGCTCTTTCTCGTCACCGAGGATGATATACTTGAGATGGCTTTGTTCGCAATGTACTCCTTCTCGAAGTTGATAACATCCTGAAGTTGTAGGCTTGGAGATGGCTTTGTAAATCTTCTCACTCAGTGAGTGATCGATGCCCTAAACGCTGTGCTGCAAGGTAAGAGGTGAGGATAGCATACTTAGTTGTACGGTTAGATGCAAGGCTCTTCATCAAACTCTGCTTTGCAAGGTCGAAACCACTCTGACGTACAGGGACGTTATTGAGGAGCTTATTGAACTCGCCTACGCAGTCCATCATTTTATCGTTTTGTGTGATGATATAGGTGTAGAAACTCTCATTTCCTCCCTAAACGATGAGGAGAAGCATAGAGAGCTGAAGCTGAATAAGCCAAACCGCGTGACTCACGCAACTCCTGGAAAACGATAGCGTTCATACCACCACCGAAGTATTCGTTGAAGAGGGCAATGATTGGAGCACGGTCAGCTGACCATTTCTGATCATCGTTATGGAACTGTACCATATAGATATTCTTTGCATCGTAAGGAGCAATGATTACCTCATTCTTCGGTGTAGTCTCCTCTTTATAACGCTTGATAGCTGGTACAGCAGCAAACTTCTTTGGTGAAAGGATGGTCTTGCTGACAAGCTGGTCGATGTCTTTCAGACTTGAAGGACCATAGTAGAGCACGGTCTGCTTGTAGTTCTTCAGGTTCTTCAGCAAGTTGAGAAGTTCCTGTGGGTTCATCGCCTTCAATGCTTGCTCGCTTGGAGCGTTGAGGGTAGGGTTGTACTTTCCGTAAATTGCATAGTTTCTGAGGGCAGAGAAGTTAGCCTTCTGGTTAGCCTTGTTATCGCTACGTGATTTCAGAATCTGCTCAACATAGAGGGCGTAAGCCTCCTTGTCAACCTTTGCATTGTTGAGTAAGTCGTTCAACAGTGCAAGTGCCTGAGGCAGGTTAGAGTTGAGACCCTTAATGTGATGTATGATACATCGTTTCGTTCAGAGATGCTGCAGTCGCAAAGCTAACTTGTAGAACTGCTGCTTAATCTGCTCGTTGCTGAACTTGTTCGTACCTAAATAGTCCAAGTAACCAGCTGCATAGTCGAGCAATGGGTTGTGTTCTTCACCATAAGGGATAACGAAGCAAAGTGTGAAGAGGTCGTTGCTTGTGTTCTGCTTATAGAGAACAGGCAAGCTCTTCTTGGTTGTTGCCTTCGTAAGGTCACGCTTGAAATCAACAAACTGTGGCTGGATAGGAGTTGACTTTGTGTTTACAATCTCCTTCAAGAAGTCACTCTGCTTGTCGTTGTTTGTTGGGATAGGGAGTGATAGATGGCTTCTCTACCTTTTAATAGTGGTGTCGTTGCCTTTGCTCCTTATAGACGCATGCGAAGTCGTTACGGAGGAATTGATTGGCAAAACGCACAATCTCTGCCTTGGTCAACTTAGATACACGAGCGAGTTTATCAACTTCCTGCTTCCATGATTTATGATTGATGAAGGCATCCACATACTGCTTAGCACGGAATTGGTTCTTGTCAAGTTCTGTGTAGTAGTAACGTTTATAGTTGTTGATGATAGATGGTAGAGGTCATCAGAGAACTCACCCTTCTTAAGCTTCTCAACTTCTGATAAAGCCAAGGCACGTGCCTCTTGTAAGGTCTGACCTTTCTTTGGCTGTCCATAGATATAGAAGACAGAATAGTCGTTCATATCGCTAACCCCTGCACCTACTTCTTGTACTTTTAATTTCTGGGTAAGGTCAAGGTCGAAGAGTCCTGCTGCTCCGTTAGAAAGCAATTTAGTGCCACAATCTCCAGTGTGTCCATCTGGAAGAATTACTTGCCTCAGCACGCCAACCCATGAAGAAGGAAGGAGCTTCCTTTACCGATAATGGTTGTGTCAACAGGTGCTGTGAGAGTAGGCTGTACTGGGAACTGTGGCACGTCAATATGTGCGCTTGGTTTCCAGTTGCCGAAATACTTTCTCAATGGCAGCCACTGTCCTCGTCAGGGGTTAAGATCACCAGAGACACAAATAGCTACGTTGTTAGGTACGTAATACTTATTAAAATAATTCTTGATGTTTGTGATTGAAGGGTTCTTCAAGTGCTCACCAAGACCGATTGTTGTCTGGGTTCCATAAGGATGGGTAGGGAAGAGCTTTGCAAACAAGGCTGCATACATCTTGCGCCAGTCGCTGGAAAGACCGATGTTATACTCCTCATATACCGCCTCTAACTCTGTATGGAAACCACGGATAACCATGTTCTGGAAGCGATCACCCTGAACCTTTGCCCATGTGTCCAACTCGTTAGATGGTATGTCTCTCTACATAACATGTAACGTCATTAGAGGTATAAGCGTTGGTACCCTCACTACCGATTGCTGTCATCATCTTGTCATACTCGTTAGAATGTTGTAACGAGCTGCAAGCTGTGAGATAGAGTCAATCTGGTGGTACCCACTTCTTCGTGCAGTTGGGTCAGTGATGTGGCGATACTGCTCAAAAACGTGCTTCGATAGAGTCGAGGTAAGGACGCTCTGCCTCTACATTAGAAGAACCAAAGTGGGTTTAGCCACCCTGAACATAAGGTGCTCTAAGTAGTGTGCCAAAACCTGTTGTCTCCTTTTTGGTCATTACGAGAACCCGTACGCACAGCGATATAAGTCTGTATGCGTGGTTTCTCCTTGTTGACAGAAAGGTAAATCTTCAGACCATTCTTCAGCGTATAGATACGCGTCTTCATTGGGTCATTGGGTACGCTCTCATAGCTGAAAAACGCTGAGCGTAAGCCGTTACAGTTGCCGCGAGGAACACAATCCTAAGGCAAGCCCTTTGAGAAAAGGGTGCGGTTAATAGAATGGTTTTCATAATAATCAGTTGTTTCTGTTATTTTCTATGTATATGAAATTTATATTTTTAATCCTCAAAATCAATCTCGTGGTCGAGGCTGTGTTAACGAACGACTCAAAGACTTCTCTATCGACATCACCCATCTCAAACTCCTCTCGGCATCCTTACGTATCTCTGCAATCCAAGCGCGCGTGCCTCGATATAGTCCTTCTTGATGCGTGCGTCGTCTTCGGGTGTTATCTCGTCGATACCATAATATTCTAGTATCATACGATAAGTCCATGCCCATTGATAAACACGATAATTGTCGTTAATCTCACAGAAGCGTTCTACAACCTCCTGAATGGTTTCTAGGCTACCGCTCTTGATATCCTCAATGAGACGCTGTTCCTCAGATACTGGGAGTAACAGACCGAAAGGTCGTCCCATCTACCCAGTCCGATCTCAGTCTGTGGCTTACCAAAGAAACCCATTTGTGTGCACGCTTCAGGACGGCACCCATAGATGCGCAAGGCAAGTGTCAGTATTTGATACCTTTTCGTAAGCTGGTGGCATTGATGACATATTCAGTGATAGTTATAAGATGAGACGTTGTCGCCACTTGCCTGACGTAAGTTCTCGAGTATCTTCTTACCTTGTACGATACCCCCTACAGAGAAAGGTGATAGCCAATCGAAGTTGACAATGCTCTTCTGTGTCCGCTGTGGCGTGTGTCACGCTTCTACCACTTGCGAATGTCACGATAAAGACCGACGGTTGTGGATGATTTACGACCTGGTACGAGATACATCTTGTCAGCCTCGGCAATGAGGTAAGAGAAGGGTAGGGCAGTTGTGTTCGGGTGGTGCATCAGCTTACCGAAACATACGGAGAATGTACCAATCGTTGCTGGCATGAGCAGATAACTACCACTTGCCGTCTTTGTACCACGTTGCAAGATGCCCCAGTGCATTACTCATCTTATATGCATGGTTAGAGAAGTTGGTGCCAGAACCTGCATTATAGAAAGAGAACATACCACCGATAAGCAGTGAACTCTTATGGTGAGAAGCACAGAACGGACCGCAGAAGGCAGCGCAGGCCTCACCATTTGACATGAAGGAATTGGCGAAGAAGACACTCTGTGAGGCTGTAAAGCCATTGCTTATCTGACAAGCTTCACCTACGAAGCAGTCTTGCATCTTCACACTGTTCACTATGCTTGAACCATCTGATATGATAGAATTCTCGCAGATAACTCCTGTACCGATATAGACACTGGCATGTTCAGAACTGAGAATGGTACAATCGCTCAAACGACTTGCACCAGAAATCTCGCAATCGTTCTGAATAACAGTGTTGGTAATCTCCTTGGTGTTGACAATCTTCACGTTATTGCCAATCGTTCCACGTTCAGGGTCAGTGCGTTCCATCTCCTCTTTAATTAGTCTTCGGATAGCATTCTTGAGGTCTTTGTCGTTGAAATGCTTCACCATGAAGGCTGCAAACTGACTGTTGAGGTCAGTGGAAGAAGATAACATTCCCATCACCGACCTCATTCAGAACCGAGATAAGATTACCTTCACCGTATGTTGCTCCCTCCGTTGTCTCCATGACGGAGATGTTGGAGATGAGGCAGTCGTTGCAAATCGTATAGTTATTGATGTAGTCCCCACCTTCTCAATCAAGCAGTCATTGCTCACCGTTACGTTGCGAAGCGTCGCATCATTGATACCAGAGTGCTTGAAGAAGCCTTTGTTATCTCGACTTCTTTTCTGAAACTACCGAGTCGTATGTCGCCATAGAACATGACACGATGGAAGAATTTCGGATGAAAACTGATCCTCAGGCAACCTCTACTGATTCCAATCTTCTGCCCAACAGCTGTTGCTCTGAGTATCTCAATCTCTTCAAAGGTAAGGGAACGATATTGCATAAACTTTTCTTTTTAGTTGTTCTTATTAGTCCAATTAGCCTTATTAGCCCAATAATCTTTTATTCCTCTTCGATATTGTAAAGGAAGTCGTTGTAAGGATACTTTTCTGCACGTGGAGTTCACGCACTTTCTTATAAAGTACCCTCCCTGAACTCATCGATATTCTCTTTTCTTTAGCCGAAATGAAGAGACAATTGTCGTGTTCTTTAGCCATCCATGTCTTTTTCAGGTCGTCCAAAGTGATATTCTCCTTTGTGGCTGGTGTGAGGTCATCCTTCTTCCTTCTCTACCCAATGATAGTTGTCAATCTTGTTGAAGATAATCATTGAAGGTTTGTCGGCACAATCCCCAATTCTGACAAGGTCTGAGTTGACAACTTGTATCTGTTCTTCAAAGTCAGGGGTGAGAGATATCTACAACGTGCAAGAGAAGGTCGGCTTCGCGCACCTCATCGAGTGTTGACTTAAACGAATCAACCAAGTCGGTTGGCAACTTACGGATAAATCCAACGGTGTCAGCCAGTAGGAAAAGGAAGATTGCCAACAACGACCTTGCGTACGGTTGTGTCGAGTGTTGCGAAGAGTTTGTTCTCAGCAAATACCTCGCTCTTAGCCAAGAGGTTCATGGTGGTTGACTTACCCACGTTCGTGTAACCGACCAAGGCAACACGAATCATGCGACCACGGTTCTTACGCTGTGTCACCTTCTGTTTGTCAATCTCAGCAAGTCTTTGCTTCAAGAGTGT
>BNJV01001656.1_pt1 | contig 32943 bp, 29 predicted proteins | sample 8540591 | NCBI WGS metagenome assembly BNJV01 (sample SAMD00202457, study PRJDB9452) | human saliva metagenome | host: Homo sapiens | reverse complement strand
GAATTCACTCGTTGCCAGTTCCAATACTGCGTCTAAAATTCCATTTCTTTCATTGCAGTCAGACTTGGAAAGATGCTTTTCGTTTACAAATGAACTATGAGAAAATGCATTGTGGGCTTCCTCATAAACTCATCCTATTGTTTGTTCGATTTTATCGGCTTTCTCCAGGTTTAATAAATAAACTCAAGTTATTTTCCCCCTTCTAAAATGAAATCACCCCGCAAACATACGGCGGGGCACTCAACTTTGCAGGTATTGTTACCTTTCGCTAGCTTCTTCCAAGCACTCTACAGCATCGCCAACCGTTACGATGGAAGCAATAGCGTCATCAGAATTTCAATTAAACTGTTCCTCTATCTCCTGTAACGATTGATGTAAGATCAAGTGAGTCTGCACCCAAATCATCTACAAATTTTGTGTCTGCAGTTATACTATTTCCATCCCATAGTACGCCTGCAACAATTTCTTTGGGTATCCAGTTCATATTTCCTCCTTATTACATCTTATTCTGATAGTACTGCTATTTTATCGTTTATTCCTTCGATTTTTCGAAGCTAATACGCAGACCAAGAACGTACCAATTTCATTATGTGTTGCATTTCGTGAGTCTTAACATTAAACCCATTAAGTCAAGCATGGGCGCACCGCCATGTTTGGATTGCATGGATAAATACCTCAGCCTCATCAACACCAACGCTTTGCCGCCGTATAATTGGCACTCACAACCTCAGCCTTAAGCACCTCTTTGTTGTTAAAAAGCTTCTTCGCACGCTGACAGCCCTTTTCTTCGCTGCAAGGCGCTTATATGTAAGAAGCACCCGTCCATCTCCGTCATTTAGCTATAGTACCTAATCTCTCCATCTTATCGCCAAACCCAGCGACAGTTGCAGGTCAGTAGGAGTGATGCGAATATTCACCTTTGCAAGAATTCCATCTGCTTTTATATCCAATGTTAAGGATAATCTCATCTTCCTTAACAGCTATTACAGTTCCTTCACCACCTCTCCGTTGTGCCTGGTAGTCTTTGAAGACTTTCAGCATTTCTTCAAACTCATTTCAGCTCATTCTGGTATCCGAACCTCCCCAATAATATTTAGTTTGTAACAGTTTCCCTGCTGTAATACCCACGCAACGAAAAGTCTTTTAGTTTTATATCCAAGTCCCTAGGGTGTCTGTATATAGTAAGTATCAACACATATACATATATCGTATAATTTTTGCAAGTTGGAGCTATGTCTGCCAGCGTAATCCAGCCTTATCATTGCATCTGCTTCTCCCGCAAGTTTTTCCGTTTCAGTCTGCCTTTTTGATGTAGCATCGACAGTATTCAAAATAATACTATAATAATATCTCTTTCTCTAAAATTTCAACTATATCTTGAAATTTCATTTTAAATTGGAAATGAGTTTGGAGCTAAATATTATGTTTCTTCAAAGGATTTCACGCTATAAGCCCGAGTTTCTTCCTTGGTTTCTAAATATAACCGGCTCGGTCAGTGCACCAGCCCTTTATACCCATAACCTCAGGATGACTTTTCTGAGCCTACAATGACGATTTGATTGTCAGAATCCTCTGAATACCCTCGTAAGCTTAAGTGGATCTTTTCACAAAGGGACAGGTAGCATCTCGAAATTCAGCTCCCAACTCAGTGCCAACTTTATCGTAATCAGACTTAGGTATTCCGTGGCACCCACAACCAAAGTTCCTTTCTCGAGTTTCTTTAGCTCATCCAAGCCATTTACAACCCTTACTCCCTTTCTCTCAAGCTCCTTTTACCACACTCCTCATTATGGATAATATCTCCATAAGGTATACAGGCTTTTCCTTCCGATGAAAGTTTGTCGCTCTTATCGTCGCTACACGAAAACAAAACCTGCAGGCCTGTAGCAACCCACTTCCAAATATAGCTTCTTTCTAAGAGACTCTAGATAAAGCAGGATGTCACAGGCAATTTTTATTATGGCATCAACCACTCATCATCACGCTAAGTGAAGATGTATCCACCAACACCGCATCACCAGCCTGTACAAGAGGTGAAACCTCTCTAGTATTCACATCCTGCTCATCCCTTACCTTTAGCATCGGACATATAGTCTTCTAAACTAACCTTTTCACCTCAGTAAGTTCTTTATATCTTCTCCTCGGCCCTAACCCTCACATCTGCCGTTAAAAATATCTTTAACAGCCGCGGAAGGAAGCACTTTCGTGCCTATGTCTCTTCCATCCATGACCACAGGTCTCAGTCAAATAAAAGTTCCCTTTGCGCATTAAAGAGCCTCTCCTCACTCGGGAACCTGTAGCAACGAAGATGCAGCCCACGGCTTCAGGATTTCTAATAAGCCTGCTCACATTTTCATCATTTACATCCATGTTCACCATTTTCATAAACCAGGTCAAGACGTGATGTTATTTAACCTTCTTTAACTTAGAAACCACTGCTTTTGACACTTTCCTGCCGAGGTAAAGGCACCGCTCTAAACATAGCACCTGTATTCATAGATTAGTCCTAACTTTGGCTACTTCTTGTTATACTTTTTACCGGCCCCGCAGGTCCGTCAATTGCTATTTTGTCCATTATATCCTTGTTTGATTAAAGGATAAACGAAGGAGGCTCCTGTTTGTCCTCAATATTTTATTTGAAGCAATAGCTTCAATTCAACCAATGCACCTGGCCAGTGCTTTTACTTGCAAAGCAGGATCTTGTATTTGCTAATAAAGTATTTCTCTACATACTTTATTAACACCGCAAAGTCTTCCATGTTGGCAAGCAGACAGTTGTCTTTACTATATCATCTAGAAAGACCTGCTGCTTCAAGTACAGCCAACATTCTGTATCTGTTCTGCCTGGAGTTCGAATCTCTGCCTCAATCTTTCCATTGGATTGATTGGTATCTGACCACTTGTAAACATGTCCCTGTAATTTCACACCCTGGCTGTATGGTCTAATTCAAGGCCGGTGCCTAGTTCAGTTTATTTATTCATTGTAATACCCCTTAATTAAATAATATCACCAATTAAAATCATTAATTCCAGACCACGCAATCCGCAGAAAGACCTCACTGTAAGAGCATCAGCATCCAAGACCTCACCTCGACAAAATAAAGTCCTTTCTACCAGCTAGACTCATAGTTTTAGAGGATTGATTTTTAACCGATACTCCGCCTTGGTTATAACAGCTTTTCATAGCCTCTTTTCGAAAGTCTCTGTACCTGCAAGTGTAGTGCTTAAGCAACCCTATTATAACACTTCTCTTCTGATTTAGTTAAGTCCCCTGCCTTTTTTTCTGTATTATTTTTTGTTCTCTCTAGAAAACAGGAATTAGGCTTTTGAAAAGAGCTTATCAAGAGCATTCCCAAGCGCCTTCAGTCTCTAAACTCAGTAAAACCCTAAGAAGTCTTGCATCCAGTTCATCCTCAGTAAGTGCAGGCTTTAAGTCTGTTATACTAACTCTCCACCCTCACTATAAATATGTCACCTGCAATACTGTTTGCAGACAATACAAGAGGACCGCTTACGCTGTTTCTGTAAATAGCATCTCGCCCAGTTCATTAAACAAAGTCTTTACCATTCTTAATATAACCCTGACATTTTGAGTGAAAGACCCTTCAAGTTCATGCTCTCTTTACCTCAAGGGCCATAAGACAGCCTTAAATCTTTTGACGGTATGCCCTGCCTGCTTTGTAACCTTACACCATCCCTGTTGAGCCTGTTGACCTATAGATAGTCACCCGTAGCTACAATAACCTTATCGGTTTAACCATCTTCACTATCTCTTAGTTTAGCCACCCTTTATAGTGGCGCCATCACTTCATTGATAATGTTGTTCTAAGGTATTATATCTGACTTTAACCTCTGCCTCTTCCATTGCCTTATCAAGTGTTTGATTATATCTGAGGAATGGTCACCGGGAAATGCCCTATTTCCTCTCTACCTTTATCAAGCAATTTAGTTTCTTTAAAGAACGAAAAGTCATTATTGAAAATGCTGAGGAAGCAATTGTATAGTCTTAGGATTCCATGGTGTTCTTATAAGCTCCTCATTTTCACAGCATTAAAAGGTCAATCTGCCCTTACCCGCACATAAATCTTCTTACCTGTCTTGGCATTTTTTTCAAATACAATGACATCATTTCCCGCCCTCGCCGCAAATATAGCAGCTATAGCACCGCCGCCCGCCTATAACCAATACTTTACTCATTTAATATAAAACGGCTAGTATCTGACAGCTTAAGCTGTTTCGACCTAAAAGCTCTCCATTCAATTTAAAATAAATTTTCTTAAAAATCCTTAAAATTGTCAAATATACTGTACGATATGCAATCATACAACAACATCTTCTACCAATTTTCCAAAGGTGTCTGTTCTTGGTAATAAAATTACCGTAACAGAATCCTTGTCTGTCAAGGTATTAAATGCATCACTCATCATCAAGTCATCAAGTTCAAACAGTCACAGCATCACAGTTATCCTGAGGCATCAGCCTTTGTAGTTATCATACTGTTTTGGCCAGATTTTATCACTTTCATACCAACAGAATATATGGCCTTTTGCTGAGTAATGCTTATATGCTTAGAATTTCCACCCTTCAGGAACTTTATCACAGTATTTACTACACTTGATAGAACCATTTACAGAATTTCCGCAGATGACAGTTTTTGGAAATCTCTTTATCATTATCCGCTTTGAGCCTACACGAAGTCAAAACCAGGGAAGCGGCTACCTAGCCAATATAATTCTTAATTTTTATTGAAACCCTCCTTCCTATTTTCACGTATATAATAAGGAGGGTTGTTGTCAATTATGTAAGATAGAATAATTTTAATGCTTCCTGTACAGTTTTATGTCTAATCTCTGTTCTATCACCCCTGAAAATGAAATTCATAGGCTCTACAAGACAGAGCTTTCGTATTTTTATCCTTAATACAAAGGCCAATAAACACAGTACCTACAGGCTTTCATACCCTGCCAAGCGGGCTCATATCCCCGATACAGCTAATACCGCTACAATGGCAGAAGCAGAAACTAGTGCCCCTTTTGCCATCTCTTTAACAACTATATCGTTGACCACACTGTATTTACTATGTTTTCCTTCACCCTAAAAGTTTCACGGTTTACTTGTGCCAAGTAATATAGCCTCAAGTTAAAACAGCCTGAAGCAATCGATACTGTTAGTGGCACCATTAGTCCTCCTGTGCAGGACTCCTGCTGCTGTAATTGCTAATTTTTTCTAATAGCCTTTGAACTACCTCTTCTTCAAGTTTCATTACTTTTGTTTTAGCACATCTTTTATTTTTGATAAAATAATCATTAAGGAACAATTGTCAGTATGAGTGAATCCCATATAAAATCTGCTCCGTAGCAAGCCAAACAGGATGAGAAAATGGAAAATCAACATACACTCATCACCACATCTTAGCCTGTTTTAAGCTTTCCCAGATAACCAGCCGCTATCACACCTTTATCAGCAGCAACAGTTTAAAACTGCTGCAGGTACAACCTCCTGCTTCAATATAACGATCAACCAGTAAAAGTCCGTTCTGCAATAAAGCAAAAGCAGGTAATTAATATGAGCGAACGGGGCAAGCGGATCCATAAACTTGGCCTAAAGTTATATAAGATTAACTGTCTTGTATACCTGCTGTCAACAAGGTCCGAAAGTGCAGTAATTATAAATATTCTGCCATAATCTCTATGGATATGGGATTTTTATCAAGCACATGCTGGCAAAGGAGTATCATAAAGTCCTGAATACTGTAACTTATTAGGTATCTATATTATCTCTCCTAAATCACTCCAAATAAACTATACTCAGTTCGAGTAATGGTTTCAACCTCCAAGCTCACCCTGACATAATTTCTGTAGTCAGATTCAAAACACCTGTCTGTCATTTAGAGCATCCATAGGTTCTTTCCATATAGACTTTTCTTTCATCTTCAGTTTACCTGAGAATAATAAAAGTTCTCATATTAGAGAATCAATAGGCAGTTTCAATAAGGGTCTCATAGATCTTCCCTATTCTACCTCTGCTTTTTCAGCTGATATCTCCTGCTGAAGCTCCATTATTTCATTCCTTCATATTTTTACTGTTCATTTGACCATCTATATTTGGTACAGAGGCCTCCTCGGTAGAATATGTAAACACCCCCAGACGGTCAAATTCATCCGTCTACAGTTGTAAAGCTCCTTTAAAGCTCTCGCTCACCCGGAAACCTGTATATGTGTAGTCCCATATGACATTAGGTATCTCTCATGTTTAGCAATTTTCCCCAGCTCAGCCTGATTTGTCTTTTCTTGCCATCTCTTTCAGAATTAAAATTGAATCCAGCTGAATAGGTAAAATCATGTAATGACAGACCTTTTTTTCATTCTTGATTGTCGGCTCATCTCATCTGTTTGTTTCTTCCGGATACAGTATACAGGTCCATTCAATTCACCATTTTGATAATCTGTGAACCAATCTAGGTGGTGCCTACCGTAAATGCCAACCCCACAGTGTGAAGCTCCTGAGCCACCAAAGCAGCTCTTTGTCTCCCTGCTTGAATAATCCTCTGCCTCTTTAACAATTGTTTCCAGGAACATTTCTATAATTACCACGGATATAATGGAATACAGGCGCTAAAGTGCTCGTTACAGCCTTCCGCTATCTTAATATAAGATGAAACCTCCGGCAGGCACGAGTCTGTGTCTTCCAGCCAGTCATGTCCCATGTAGAGATTTATCATTAAGCCATTTTAGACTTTATCTCAGTAATGGCAGATACAATATTATCATAAGAAGAAATTATGTTATCTGCCCCAGGAAGTTCATCAGTACCGGCTGACTGCATTCTAGCAAGACAGTCACGCGAATGAGTCCTTGGCTTACCTTTTTTAAGTCTCTATTTCGGCAATTGTAATGAGCATTTCTTCTTTGCATCCCCACGAAGCAGCAGCTATTTATGGCATAGCTGAATACTAAGCTTCATTAGTTATCGCATAGCCTTCTCTTTACTTAAAGTTCAAGCACAATTTCTGGAGTCTACATGCTTTTATCGCAGCCTGCTGATACCAGATATATTTTTCATTACCACTCTCCAATCAACTGTTCTCCATTATCCTTAATATTGTCAACTGCAATTGTCAGTGCCAGCAAGGCTCTTCTCAAACTAGATCAAATACGCCAATTAGGTATCCCCAAGCAAGAATTTCACTGATATTACTAACTCATTGTTATCAGAAAACACTCTAAAATCCAAATCCCATAAGCTCATCGAGATTGCTAAGTAACTTATTATCAAAAATATATCTGACTTTTATAAAAAGTAATTATTAATAGCCTGTTTTCCCCATTATAAAACTGAGCTCATACTATGGGCATTATTGTAAAGCACCTTTATTGATACAACAAAGCCCCACTGCCATCCATCTCTGCTAATGTACTGTATTGCTTCAACAGTCTGAAGTCCTGATCTACACGATAGACAGGATTTTGATTTGAATCCATAACTCATAGTGGCCAGTTATCTCAAATACCTTTCATGCTTTAATATATAATCTCATACATAAGAAAGCTCCTTAATCTCCATCACTTTTTATACATCAGCTTAAATTTTACTCGTACTTAGATAGTATAACAATTCTTAGATAATCAACAATTTATTAAGTAATGACATAGCCTCACTGCGATATTATACAAGTGTCTGGATAGTGTAAGACTGATTGCAGGAATACTACATTCAAGTGGTGACGAAATAATGATTAAAGGAGAATATAGATGAAGAAAAATGGTGGCACGAAAAGGAAAGTATATCAAATATATCCAAAAGAGCTTTTTGGATAAAAGGAAATGGAATAGCGATTTAAGAGGTGTACTAATGTTTGATTGCTTTAAGGAGCTGGGTGTTGACTATCATATGGCTTTCACCCGCCATCCTTCTCGCAAGCTAAGGACCAGGGCCATGAGGATATAGCGGATTACTATGATAAGGTGATCCAAGACTGGGAAACCTGTAGGCTATATGGATGAATTGCTTGTAGAGGCAAAGAAGAGAAACATGTGCTATCTTTGGATGGACTTGGTTATCAATCACCGCTCTGACGAGCACGAATGGTTTAAGGAAAGTTATGGCAGATTCTGGATAGTGAGTATGCCAATATATTTTTCATAGAAGACGGAGTAAATGTAGCAACCCTCCAAATAATCATGATCTTACTTTATGGAAGTGCTCGGAAAAGAATCGAAGCTGAACTGATAAATATTATCTTCTCACCTTCTTTCATAAAAAGCAAACCGGATTTAAACTGGGAGAACCTAAGCTTTCCGTGCATGAAATCTGCAAATGATTAACTGGTGGCCTCGATATAGCTTGCAGGTTTTAGAGTCGATGCCATAATGTGAATATAAGCAGTACCTTCCATTTACCTCTACAACTATCCTCCCGACAGAAGATGGCACCGTCATATGCGCAGCGCTGAAGATGCAAGAAATGTAGATAACTCACCTCTTTACGAGCTTAGACTACATACCTTTGATAAAACACGACGCATTTACAGTTGGAGAGGTATTTACAGACAGAACGGAGGATATCCCATATTTATAGGTGATGACGGCTATTTTTCAACTATGTTTGACTTTAACGAGGTAGGATTTGCAAGAGGGCTGCTGTGTGTATGCAGCACTACACCTGATAATGAGAACTGCTGCTGAAACCTGTTAGAGTGAAGATCGGTTATATTTCAATCATAGAAAACCACGATTTACCAAGAGGTGCCAGCTTATTTCCTTCAGACCTGTGATATAACTTACACCAAAGAAACTTTGGAACTATGGTGCTTATGATGAAGGACTTCATCTATCAGGGCAGGAAATAGGTATGGAAAACTGTGATTTTACAGGTATGGGAGGAAATAGATGATATCTTCTATAGGAGTATCAGAATGCACTTGATGGTCTGTCAAAGAGGATGCATTTAATGCCATGCTAAGAGTTCTAGGATAATGCAAGAACTCCTATGCAGTGGGATGAGCATACCGGATTTACCACAGGAACCCTTGGCTTATGGTCAACCCCAATACAAAAAATCAATGTAAAGTCTCAGATAGATGATGAAAACCTACTTAACTATTACAGTTAACGTCTAGAAAAAATGAAGCATATGGGCGATTGCCAATCGTCTATGGAGAGACACGGCCTTGAAAATGACATAACTTGATGGCATTTTACAGAAAGGGAGAAAACAAACTCTGCTTGTCCTTGGTAATTTTGATAGAGAAGAAAAAGCTGTAAAGTTGAAAGAAATGCAAGGCTAATATCTTATCGGCGAAAATGTAGAATTGTTGACAGCACACACATGAACCTTATCAGTGCGTGATATTAGAGGTTGAATACGCTATATATGTAAAAGTCACCATATTGATATCATGCTTATATGTCTAAAGTATATTTAGGTTGAAAAAGGGTACCATGGCACCCATCATTTTTTATAAGAATACAACTTAAACTTCTGAATAACTCCCATCAAGGTCTCTAGAGAGTTCCATAAGAGCCTGGCTCTCATCCCAACCTCTGTGCTGTATGCGCCTGTTCCTGTGTAGAAGCCATGAGATTTCTTCTGCTGATGCAGAGTTCCTCTCTGAAGAGCAGAAGCATTTTCCATAACTGTGTGCCAGCTTCTCCCAGTTCTCACTGAATCCAAGCTGCTTGATGCCATTGATTCGTCCATAGCTGACTTGCTCAGTAATAGCAACGATATACCGTCAAAGCGTACACTAATCCCATCTACATTATGTGACTGATTCTCAACAATTTCAGTAGATTCATTTATCTTCAACTGCATAAGCTGTTCTTTTGTTAGTTCGCTACTGACTGGTTGATATTCTCTGTAAACCTACTTGAGTTCTCGTGCTTTCTGATTTCAGCTACAAACTGCAAAGCTCCTTTCCTGCTCACCTGCTCTTTTGCAGCCCCACAGCTGCATTAAGTGCAAGAAGGTTGTCTGCTCAGCAATAGAACGAACTATTTCACCGCAACCTTAATCTCATCAACTGAGCCTGTGTATTGTCGATAGCTTCCTTATCATTAGATATTGCCTTGCTGTTCTGTGGACTCAAGAAGTCCATCCATAGTAACAAGACCTTTCATATTCTTAAGATTCTCTGCATTGCTTTGAAGCATCGCCAAGCATCTTAAGGTTAGTCGCTGCTCTGTCTCAATGAGGTAAGCTACAGTTCTGCACCTGAATTACACCAACCTGGAGTATCCTCCGCCCGAGATGTAACACCCTGTGTGCAACTCTCGCACGTCTTGCACTTCTTCTCAGAGGCCATGGCTCAGCTCTTTCCGCCTAAGAAAACTGCCGCAGCAGCACTAAGCGCAGAAGCGACCTGCTTCATCTTCTCAACCATCTCCTAATGAAATCTGTCGAGGGTCCTGAGTAGCCTCCGTATATATCTCCAATCTCATCCTTTCCTCTTAGAATAATCATTCTTAGGAGCAGCACTGAGATTATTGTAGGAAAGTTCATTTTTATCAGCCTTAAGTGAATTGATAGCTTAGCTATCCTTGAAGCTATGATAAATGAGAATACAACTCCTATTGCAATTATAACAAGACCAACTATAGGAGTAATGCTGTAAGCTTTTGTCACAGCATCAAATACTTCGCCTGGTCAATAGAAACTATAACTGTGATTCCTCTTTCAGCAAAGTTATAAACCTGCAAGCTCTGTCCGAGGAAGGTATACTGCTTCTACTCCTGATTCCTTTGTCATAATTTCATTCTGGAAGAATTCTGCTATTTCTTTATATTAGGATCACTTGCCTTCTCTAAGATATTTATCTTATCCTCACAAGATCTGATTGGTATGTCCAATTGTTGGTCTCTATCATATACAGCAAGGATACCTGTCTTCTCCCACTTAAATGTACCACAGATTTTCATCTCATAAACTTAGTAGGTCAAACTCCGCAAATAACCATCGATTTCACTGTTCCTGTATAAAGGAGCATGCCATACAACAATCTTTTGAACCATCTATGTTATCGGTTCTAACCTTTTGATATGGAAGTCTTACCCTGATAGCCTGTTTGAAGTAATCATTGGGCAGAAACATCAAACTTGCCAGCAGTTTCAGTAAGGTTCACGCACATACCCGCTTTTGTCAGTATAAAAGAAGTTAATAAAGTCCAAGATCTTCTGATCTCTTACTAGAAAGCAACCTTGTCCTTCCAAGATACCTTATCGTCAGTAAGCGCATAGAGTTTCTTGAAAGCTCATCTACTGTTCTTTTCAACAGACTTTAACTCTGCTTCCATACGCATCGCAGCCTGGTCAATGATAACGGACATATCGTCGTGTATCTGATTTGTGAAATACTTTTCGATTGTGCTCTGGTTACTCAGCAGCATAAACCACATTTGAGCATCAGCATACCCACAAAACACAGCAATCACTGTCTTAATTGATGTTTTTCATCTTTCCCTCCATTGAAAAATATTAATGGTATTTACAACAGTGCACTATTAGAATGTGTCCATCTAAACACTATCATATATATACGACAAGATGAACTGTAACTTTAAGGGGAAAATTCACATTATTTTAAACTATTTTTATGAACTGATAGTCACGCTTCACGTCAATTTCAAACATCCTTTTCCAAGGATGAGTTAAACTGCTTATTTTAAGCTTCCTCCCTAAGGATGAGAGCTCTTTTACTAATAAATTCTATTCAATCTTTTCTTTAACAATCTGCTGATAACCCCTTCTCTTTTACATCAAAATAATCTATGCCATGTTTATCAAGTTCAGGTCGTGACTTTAGCCCCTAACTACGCGAGCAATATCCATATCCTCGATATATCTGGTCCAAGGAAATCAAGATGCGCTTTGCCATCTTATGATAGGCATCCACCGCCTCAGCTGTGGCTGTGCCTATAGTATTGGCAGAGGGTGTTCCAGCCTGCATAGCCATCAATCTTCATAAGCGATTATTGGAATTAGGTCACCACCTGCAAGTCTCCTCCATTAGCGTAAGCATTGTCAGCAATAGTCACAATCTTTCCCTCAGTAAGCCTCTCCCTTTATAAATCAACCATCTCTGCCAGGTTTCTTTCAGATAGTACTTCAGGCTTTGGTTGGGCTGGTAGGCAGCTCTTCCATATCGCCTGCAGGTGCCGTTACAACCATAATTATGTCTGCCATCCTCGTACGAATCGGTCAGCTGACATCCCGCAGAAAAGAAGTGATATTTTCAGCGTTCCGTTAAGCAGGTTTCTATAAAGAGGAAATTATACTCCTTTGCAGCGTCTGTTATGCATAAACAGATACACCTTGAGTGTCTTAAGTACATTTATCATCCTCGATATAGTGTTAGCTCCCACCTCATCAGCACCCGGACACATAAGCACCGTTATCTTCAGAGCCTTCTCTGTTACAGCCCTTCTATCCTCCCTGGTCAATGGCCGCAAAACCAAATCTACAGGAATCATCCTGTGGAATAACAGAGCATCTATAGTTTCTTTTCTGCAAATCAAATCCAAGTGCAGCTAAAGTTATGACTTATTCACCCTTTCTTCTTGATGTATAGTCATCTAAGCATATTCCTTAGGAATCCCATCCTCAAGCTCAGAGGGAAGGTGCATCGGTCCCCATACCTCAAACGCTTTTATGAGTACGCTCCCAAACTATAATTTCTTTACCATAGTTCTCGTAGTAATCCAGGCTCTATCGCTGCTTGAGTAAGCTGGACACCCTACAATCGCATTAAAAGCGTAGATAGTAAGCCTTGGATTAGCCTTTCCCTATGTCACTAAAACTCTAAGCCTTTCTCTTAAGTTACTCACTCTCAAAGATGAATCCTTGATGGAACAAGTCCCTGTAAAGGAGCATATCATGATATCCACAAGACCTGTGGCATCCTTACATTCTTTAAAGTAAAACCTCGTCTATCTCTTCCAAATCAGCTGAAATTTTATCTCCGAGCTCTATTCGGGGTTGATTTCAGATCACCATGAGAATATAGTTTCCCCCGAAGGAAGTTACAAGGTCTCTCATCCAGTGGTACTACTACAATCTTAGTCATCATACCATCATTCCTTTACTGTAATTCTTTATAAGCAGCTATGCTAGGGTCCTCTTTACTATAAAACCCAAATTGTCCATAAAACTTAACGAGGATGGTCCAATCTATATTTACTCTTACTATGCCGTTAAGTTTTGCTCTGAACAAGGGACTCCTGAGCAGAAAAATTTCCCACCTGTCTGCCCCCTAATTGCTTTTTAGCTATACCTATAGAGACCAAGCCCTCCATATCCGTCTCCCTCATCATCCTTGTATGATGTCAATATGCAAAAATCCAACAACTTTATTATCTCTTTTATCCCATAATAACACGATTTAGATGGATCCTTGTGCCTTTATTGCTGTATCAACTCTATAGGCCCATCTTCCGAGAATTCTGCATCTAAGAACTCTAAGTTCATCATAATCATCATTATAATGTTTTAACACTCTAAATTCACCGCAAATACGAATTATCAAAGCTCAATGTAGGTATTATCAGTAATTACAGCTTCCAAATCAAAGTGGCTTCCTTCATTTACCGCAAACCCAAGAGCGTTAAAGAAGCCCATATTCTCGTCATTTTGGATTAGGTATTCTGAAAAAAGTTATGAAACTCCTGTCCCACACTTACTCTCTTGACTCCTGCACTGTGAAGCGCCTCCAAGGCTTTGGAGACAAGAAGCTGCCATATCCATTGCGCCTATAATCTCTTTGTTACTAGTAACTATGCTTATCCAGCCGGTGTCAGGATAAAAGTTCGCTGTGTGATATCTTAGTTCCGATAAAATCCTATAGGCTCACCTGATGCCGCTCTTTATTATAAGGCTCTTCATCAAACTTGTCAGCATCATCTAGTAGTTTTGCCTAAGACTTACCTTAGTTACACATTTGTATTCAGCAGGAAATCGATTCCTCCGAAAGTGTAAAAGATATCATCCAAATCATCCTTAGTAATTAACTTACATCAACATTTTCCATATCATCAACCCTTTACTGCTCCACTGACAGCCTCTATATAATTTTTCTGACCAAAGCATAAAACACATAAGTACAGGTATAATAGATAAGATTGTAGCCGCCACATAACCAAACTTATAACTAAACGAACCGTTTAGGTACTGCAAAAGCCGTTGCAGAGAGGGTACTGCAGGATCTCTTTTGAATATGAGTAATAAGGGCTAGGCATTCAGTTACCTATGTGAAGTCAAAGATGACTATGGTTGATATATATCTGGTACTATGCTCGGAAGCATTACCTCAGCCGGGTAATAAACTGCCCCACCATCTATCTTGGTTGCATCGATTGTTCTTTTGGGCACTCCAAGATAGGCCTGCTCTAGAGTATGATACTAAAAGGGTCTTGACAGACGAGGAAGGATTACCCCCAAAAGCATTGTCAGAAGATGCATCCTTGAAATCGTGAGGTAAGTTGATTATCATACCCCGCAGCAGCAGGAATTATCATAGTTGCAACACAGGATCGCAAAGATACATTTTACCCTTTAAAATTCATAGTTGCAAGAGGATAAGCACACATTGCAGAAAATACTACATCCATTGATATAGCCCCTGCAGGGTAATCACGATAGTGTTCCATACGTATTTATGAAGCTTCATAAATTCCATCACACCAGTATAGTTTGATATTGAAAAGCTATCCAGGTTGAACTTTAGGGTCATATATATTGGCTCCTGTTCTAAGTGATGACAGCAAAAGCCAAAGAAATGGACTGCACATATCAGAGCAATTGTAATTAAGAGAATGTAAGGATATAGTATTTGAGACCAATACCTTGGGTTCTATTCTTTTCCTAGCATTACTCATTGTTTTTGTCATACCTCTTCTTCCATATACAAATACCAGCTATACTTACTATACCCTGTAAGAACTGCCTGAACTGCTCCAACAGTGCTGCATATCCGAACGGAATTCTCCGAAGGCCTAGTATATGAATAGTAATTAATAACCATCGTTGCATTATCAGGCCTCCTTAGAAAAGCACCAAAACTACATCAAACACACCTATAGCTGAAATGATGGAGTTAAGTGTACAAAACCAAATAAATGGCTTTAGCTTGTGGGTATGATAATGCTTGTAATAACCTTTAGCGTGCCTGCACCGTCTATTCTGGCTGCTTCACTAAGTTCTGATGGTATTCTGAAGTCCTGCAAAGGTACATCATCATATAGTAACCGAGTCCCTGCCAGAGTGTAATAAACATAAGACAGAGCATGCTGTTTTCTCGTCACTGATGAATCCAAGTGTTGCGTAATCAGTCCCAAGTCGCTCAAAAGGGTGATTACTCCGCTTGAGTTGAATATAAAGCCCCAGATAATAGAAAACAGCTACCATAGAGTGATAACCGTATATAAAAGAGGGTACGGAATATGCCAATCATTCCGGGTACTTATTTTGCTTCAAAAAGAGATAATAGTATTGCAAGTATCTGTATAACCGGAACAACAGCAACAAATATAAGCGAGTTTTTGATAGAATTATAAACTCTCTGTCATTAAAATGCCTTGATAAAGTTACCTAAAGCCAACAAACCTGGTCTTACCAAGAACTGAGTAGTCAAAGAACATCAGTCCAAGATCTTGCAAAATATTGGAATGATTGTAAAAATGAAAAATTATATTAAGTGCAGGAAGCATAAAGGCATAAGCGGCTGCTGTCTCCTTTAACTTTCTGTTTTTCCTTGCTTTACTGCCTTCCACCATAGTACCTCCAAAGATCGTATGGGGTTGCTACCTAAGGTAACAGCCCCATTGAATTATTTATTTATGAATCTGCTAATATTATATTAACATCTCTTCAGCCTGTCTAGACGCACCTTCAATATCATCACCATTTATCATTGCAGCTTCATAGCCTCCTGTTAATAGCTGCCTGAATGAGTTCCTTGCTGGCTACACCAAGTGAAAAGTCCTGAGAAGTAAGACTTGCTTTTTGCAGACATAGCGCTCTGCCTGTCCTCTCAAGTGTCTTGGTGTCAGAAGTAAAGAAGCTGTCCTCACTTGCCTTCTTGGTTGAAGGAAGATGACTTCACAGAAGGCAAGCTGATTTGCATCATCTGTAACGTAGTTAGCAAAACTGATAGCCTCTGCCTGATTCTTGCTTGCAGCTAGATTACAAGGTTCATAAGTGGGTTACGCTAAGTCCTAGTGCTTCCTGTGAGCAGTGTGTTTACAGCAATCTTTCTTATAGATGTCAGGTGCCTCATCCTTAATTCTGCCAAGTGAAGAACCTGATGAGCTGACAATTGCAAGCTTGCCGATTCAAAAAGCTTAGAGTGTTTTCGTCCCAAGAACCCCAGTCTGTCTTTGAAGTACACCCTTATCTGTGTATAGACTTGTACTTTTTCAGTAGGTCTACAGCTCTTTAGTATTAAAGGCAGCCTTTTGTCTTATTCTTCATTAGGATTGACTATTTTCTTCAATTAAGAGGTTGAAGAACTCATCCGGCAAGAAAAAGATAAGCATTGGTATCTTTATGGAACTTCTCAGCACTCTCAAGAGCCTTAGCAAGGTTGAAGGTGCCTTGATTCCGCCCTTCTCATAAGGTCTTTATTATAGAACATAATATCAGGTGATGCATACCATGGAAAGCAATATACACTGTCTCCGACCTTAGACGGAATTCCAAAAGGCTGATATAAATGCTCTTCTGCTCAGCTGTAGCTGCCTTGTTTAGTCAACAAGCGCATCCGACCCTACAAGTGTAAGCGCCATCTGATGTTAAGATTAACAAATATCAGGTGCTGCACCTGCAACAGCTGTAACGAGCTTAGGACTGTACATCCTCATAAGGTACGTCAGACCCAATTGATGGTTACATTTGGATTAGTAGTCTGGCAATCTTTTATCAGCTTATTGAAGAAATCTTCAAAATTAGCCTTGAGTGAAATTGTCCAGAATTCCAAAAACTACAGGGCTTGATGATGTGGTTGCGCTTTCCTGAATTTGTGTTAGCAGTCTTTGGAACCACAACCCGCAGTGTAGTAACAACTATTGCGGCACAAGCTAACAAACTCAATAATCTTTTTCATTTTTCTCTTTTTCCTCCTAAAATGAATATCAGGTATTAACCTCTATATATGATAACACCTTTGTATAAAACATACAATACAAAATAGACAAATCAAATAAACTAATACAAGTAACTCTATTATCAGGAATTGTTCTCAACTGCCTTTAATCAAGGTATCCGATACCCTCTGTATTCATGCTTGAGCTCGGATGTCCGGCTGCGCCAATCCCTTCATAACTGCTGTTTACAAGCTTTTGCTAAAAATAGTCATATCATCTTTGTGGTCTTTCTTATAAGTATTTATCATATCTTCAAGGTCGGAACCAATTCATCCGCCATGACACACAAACGCAATAAATGCTTGACTTAGGGTATAGTTTTTCTTAGTTTTACTATAAATTTCGTATACTCTTCCTCATCAGTTTTATTCTCTCAGCTTTGCCCTTTATGTAGCTATCATCATTGGTTCCCAGATTTACAAATATAGTCAGCCTCAGGAAAGGTTTCCTTCTCAAATGGGAAAAAATAACGAGGCATAAGTCCATCTTCGTTTGGCTCATCCTTTTTCAGGCTCTATCCATCTGGATATGATGCCGTTTCCTGCTTGCAAATACATGCAGCCTCCGCATTTTATCTCTTTGCAGTAAGAATAGCTGAAGAACTAAGCACATTTTTCTTCAAAGGTGGTAAAATCCCTTCTCCATCTATTCCGTCCACTCCTAACCAGCAGTTATGGAATCACCTATGAACAATACACTTTTATTATAGTTTTCGGTCTTCTTGACACTATCCTCATCCTCAAAAACAAAGTTCGCTAAAATATATATTACCATATTGTTCTTCTGTAAGCTAACTATATCGATTTTTATGTAGCTTTCCATCACCCTTAACAATTTCAACATTTTTATTTCATCGGGTTATCGCAATTTTCCTAACAGCCTCGTGTCATCATCAATTACCACACCAACATATGGACAGCTATCCTATCTGCTCCTTTTTTCAGGTGTAATTGTAAGCCTCACACTTCCTTACAGTAGAATGAGAGCCCCCTGTGTACGAGTCTTTTAAGCAGCAATCTGCCATCCTTGTCAAATGTCACTGCCAAGCAGCTTTACTCTGTCACCAAACATATGAGTTTCTCCTTAATAATAAAAATTAAATACCATCCTAATCCTAAGAATAATATCATAACACTCTTAAGACAATTACAAGTATATCTTCAGACTTTGATACTCTTTCAATAAGCAAACCTATAACAGAATATACAGCAAATAACACAGCTGTTATTATAAATATCTTTGTTTTAAAACCCCACACAGTATAAAGGCAGCATTACACCCATACTTTTTGATACGGGATGCTAAAAAGTCCACAATGATTACCTTTGTTTCACCGGTACCTGAAAGGTTCTAACCTGTCTAAAGAGTCCACCGGTTCTCATTTTATGTTAGCTTTAATACTGCTCCTATACTTATGCTAATACTAGTGTAAGTAGGAAAAATAAAGCTATATAAGATGTGAAATCCACCTCAGTGGCAAGATTATCTGCCAACTTGCCATCGTTTAACTTTTTATTAATAAAACTCGTTATTAAGCTTTGTCTTTTTCAAGGTCTTTTCGCATAGCTTTCAAAGCTTATGCTTTCTACTGAATTTATCCTCTCATACAGATTTAGATAAATATAATCGCTTACAAGCTTGGTTACTATTCTGTCGTTTTAACAGACTTATTCCCTGCTTCAGCTGTTTTTACTAACCTCAATGAGCCCGTCAAATCTACCTTTAGATAAAAGTTATCCTCATATCCTATAGTATATTTTACATCCCATCTTCCCTCGTGAGGTTACTCCTGCTAGCCCGCTGATTATAGTCACTGCCTCCTTAGACAGCCTCGTGTTGTCTTCGTCAATTATAGTGACCTTAAAGGATACGACGATTCCATACTCTTTACTAAATACACCTAAAGCAAGTGCAAAAGTACGAAAATGCGATAATAAGAGCAAGCTCCATCTAAGTAGTTTCACTTTTTAATCTAATTCCGGTATCATAACCACCTATTCCTATCACCTTTGCAAGTTTTATAAAAAATCAAAAGAAATACAATGTCAGTAATCAATATCAGGCCTAATAACTGTGGCATAAAGTTTCCAGTTCACTTTATACCTGAAAGAATGAGTCTTTGTCTCATATTTTTCGCATAATATCGCTATTTACAAAGAATAGTTATGCTTATTCCAAAGTAAGATTACTGCTACAATTACTTTATATCCTGCCTCCATGTCTCTTCGCATCAAGAGCCGAATACCTGTCTCTCCGCTAAAAATGCTGCTTCTTGCAAGTGTAAGCTTCGAATAAGAGATTGAAGTTCATTGAAACTTATCTATCCTTTCGCTCTCCGTCATTCCTTTTTATAAAAGCACATCCATATAGGCAAGGCCTGCATTTTGCGATACATTGATTATATCCGTAAATCCTTTAATATAACTAATTACAAGCTTAGTAAAGTCATTGTTCTCATTCTTTGTATAGATATCAAGTTCCGCCTTTTTCCCTCATACAAGGTGTCAATAGTTCCTTTTTGATATATACCATAAGAAGGGCATCTCCTTTATCGATAAGCTTCTTTCCTTCTCATAATCCACCCTTTGAAGTTAACTATCTCAGCCACCTTATTATTTAGCACTGAACCTATAGTAAGATTAGCTATTACCGAGTTCTCTTCATTTGCTATCAAAGACTGTGAGCTTTAGCCCTATCTGATCCACCAGATTATAAATAAAGAAAGCAAAACCGTCATTAACAATAAAAAGGAAAGAGCGATGACTTGATTTTTAATTAAAGTGAGCTTTGCTTGAATTATACATAACTAGCTATATTATTAATCCTCATAATGAAGCTCCATCTTTCCGTTAATCAGTCTTCCGCTTATATTGCATACTTCTCTTAAGAAGTCTTCCTGATGTGAAGTAATTATCATAATTTTATCTTTTTTTATAGAGTTTATCAGCTTGACTACCTTTTCTACTGTACTTTCATCCATTCCTACAATGACTTCATCAAGCAGTATTAAACCAGGATTATTAGCTGGCCGATAAGGAAATTAACAAGCCTCTTCTGTCCTCCTGATAGCTTGCAGGTCTTTTTCTTAAACAACTCCGATAAGCCTAGCTGCACAGCAAAGCCTTCAAGCATGTGCATATTTTCCTTAGCATTTTTGCCATTGCAAAAGGTCTTAAGATTATCTCTAACATTCAGGTTCTCAAATAATATGATATCCTGCGGTACATAGCCTATCGTTACACCGTTCTCATAATTACCTTACCTTGATAGTCCTTGTCAATACCAGCGATTATCCTTAGAAGGGTTGTCTTGCCGCTTCCGTTACTCCCCTCAGCAAGCACGTCTCCCTCTTTAAGCCTAGCATCAAGTTCATTTAGAATTATATCTTTTCCTATTGTTTTTAGATAAACCCTCTATCTTAAACTCCATCTTTTCTCCAATCACTACTAAGATTAAAGCACCTTGCAAATTGCAAGAGTGCTTTAACCAAAACAATAGCAAAATCTTAAGGCAAGCCTTTTTAGATTATTTATTCTTTAAGCCGTATAATTAGTTACCGGATACCCCTGATAATGCTGAAATCTGCTTAAAATTATTTTCAATCGTTAGCATCTTCCGCTGCAAAGAGTTTCTTTAGCAGTTTTAATGATATCTTCCCGCATGTTTCTTAAAAGCATCGCCTGTTAATATTTCATGTAGCCTTGCATTACTGTTCCCATGAGACTGTAGCGTTAAGAGCAGTTGTAAGGTCATCAGAATTTGAAGCATCAGCAAAGGTAGTAACCGTCTGTGCTGTAGTTATCAACAGTGGTATTAAACTTAATTGTTATTCCCTTTAACAGCAGCTTTCTCCATCTATCTTTAGTAATCTTGTCACCGCTAAAAAGTAAATGTATATTTTCATGGGCATATCACCTGTTACGGCTAAAGCCTGCTTAAACTGTTCATCTGAATATGTTTTTAGCAATCTCAGTAAGGGCATCTTTCCAGTTATCATTTAAACTGTTTCTTCCTTCTTCAGCCTGTTTCTTAAAGTCTTCCTCTGAAAGACCCATTAGTTTATAATCACCATTTTTAACAGCAACTGCAATTAACTTATCAAAGCTTTATTTAATACAGAAGTCTTTAATGTTTCATCCTTAGCGCCTTCCTTAAGTAAGTCTTCAAGCATCTTTACATAATCTTCATAGTTCATGCTAAGCACAACCTTATCTAATCCTTCTGACTTAAGGTTATCCTTAAGTTTTTGCCTTTAAAGATTTCTGCATACTTTGACTCTAGCAAAAATTCTTAGTAAAGTCATCCTGCTCGTGAGAGTACATCAAGATAATCCTTAAAGCTTGATGCCGGATATATCGAGACCTGAAGAATTTTTAACAGTATCTGCTAAGTTAGAGTAAAGAGCGGTTTGGTAAGCAGAGACTTTAGAGTATACCGAAAATCTCCCAAGGTCTTACTGTAACTCCACCGTCTACAAGTTCTTTATTATCGTAAAGAACGGACATATAGCAGCCGAGATTTACAGGATCTTTTATCTGTATTAGTTATAGCAGAATATTTTACACTAAGCTTAGGAAGTATCTTAGATGCAAAGTCCATAAGTTGATCGGTGTTTGACTTAAAAGCACCGGCTAGGAATCTGTGCAAAAAGCTTCTTTGCTTCTGCATTCCTTATCGATAGAAAAATGTCATTTCTGAAGAATAACCCATTTCCTCTGGCTATAGGTGTTAATATAGCCTGTTATGAGCTTAGTAAGTGGATCTGACATAAACATGTTCTTTGCAAACATCACTCCACCGGCAACGGGTGCTACAACGAGTACTATAATTATAACCAAAGCACTCTTTGCAATTCCCTGTTGTCTTTCTTTAAGTTCATTCTGTTCCTCCTTTGATAAAACAAATTTATATTTTACAGTACAAGTTTAACATAAGTTTTCCATACAATTTCAATCCAGCAAAAAGTCACTAGTACATAATTACTGATATCAAGTCCCCTGTCAGATAGCTTTTAAAAATCCCCATTATCTATTAAAAGTTCGTTATTTATGTGCTTTTTACAAACATCTCCAAAAATCTCTTCTACAGTAAATGTGAATTTTTAGTGAACGCTTGTTTACTTATTCCATCTATTAGCCTAAGCCCCAGAAACATAAATTCAGACATTTCATCCTTAAGGCTAAGCTTAGTAATATTCTGCACTTACATCGCTAATGCCTGCATATTTTTAATATATTCTTTTGAGATTTGCCACATTGTCATACCTTTCATCTTTCAAAAAGAGATGATGCACCTACTCCAAACCCCAGATAAGGCACTCTTTCCCAGTATGAGGTATTATGCTTGAAACAGTATCCATCCTTTTGCATAATTTGATATCTCGTATCTTTTTATATCCTGCCTCTTTCAAGTCTTTCAAGAGTTAGTTCATACATTGCCCTATCATCTTCTTCTGAGGGCAAGTCCTTTACAAACGGAGCATTTTATCTGCATATTTTTGATAAAAAGTTGGTACCTTCTTCTATAATCAGGCTATAGCTTGAAATATGCTCGGGATTAAGCTTTAATTAGTTCATCCAAAGACCTTTTCATAGGTTGATATTTTTGGTTAGGTATAGCACTCATAAGGTCAATATTTACATTAGTAAAGCCTGATTTTTCTAACCATATCATAGCTGTAAAGGGAAAAGTCCTCATAGGTGTGGATTCTACCAAGAGCCTTAGTTCATCATCATTAGTTGATTGAAGTCCCAGACTTATCCTGTTAATCCCTGCCTCTTTATATACTAAGAGCTTCTCCATATCTACAGTTCTAGGGGTTTGCACTCTATGGTTATCTCAGGGAAAAAGTCATCCTCATAAAGCATGAAGTGCGACCTTATTACATCTAATATTTCTTTAATATAATCAGCCTTTATTATAGACGGAGTACCTCCCCAAAAATAAATCGTATAGACTCTGTATTCGTCATTTACATTCTTGGAAACTTCTTATTTCCCTCTTAAGTGCCTCTATATGAGCTTTCTTTTCATCTTCACCGCAGGCTAATAGAATAAAAATCACAGTAGTCACTATCTTTGCACAAAAGGGTATATGTACGTATATTCCAAGTCTTTTTCAAAGCTCCTCCTATCACATCAGAAACTGTCTAATCTACTTAATCTCTAAGTTAACATTCTATATCTGTCTCTTAAATTTTCTTTCTCCACATCTGACTTGAGACATGAAATATCATAGTAGGTCTTCCATGCGGGCAGTTGTAAGGATTGTCAAGACACATAAGCTCTTCAATTAAAGAGCCTTTAGCTTCTAAAAAGAGATATATTCATATTCCCTTTATTGCTGCCTTACAAGCCATGGTCGCAAGCTTTGACAGTACAGTATCAGGCGTAGCCTTCCTTCCTTCAAGTGAATACTGGTCAATTATATCAAAAAGGAGGTCTTTTTCGCTAATTCCAAAAAGCTCGGTAGGAACTGCTTTAATAACATACTCGTTCCCCCAAAAGGCTCTATCTCAAAGCCCAGTTTGTGAAGATGTTCTTCTATTTCTTCAACAATCTGACTCTGGCTGCCTGATAAAGTAACCACAACTGTGTGAAGTGAGTTCTGAGATGTTACTTTGTTTTCGAGAGATTTCTTTTAACAAATCTCTCGTACATTACCTTTTCGTGGGCTGCATGCTGGTCTATCATATATACACTGTCATCATATTCAATTATCCAATATGTTCCAAATATCTGTCCCTATAATTTTGATATCAGGAAGAGCCTTCTTAGCAAGTATTCCTCCCTTAAACTCTTCTTTTAGATGACTTGTATCGCAGTAACTCGTCTTTATCACAGCTTGTTCTACATCTGTAGTATTCATCATTCCGTCATCAGCTTGAAAAGCTGTTTTCAGACATATTTTTATAAAGTATCACTATCTTCTTTAACTGTATTAAAATCTTTATTATAAGAGGTTTAGCCGTATGTTCTACAGTTGTAGGATATTCTCTATTATCTTCAGTTTCAACCGAATTTTTCTCTGCTTACATCTCCTGCTAAATTTCCACAGGTATTTTTATACCACCTTCTGATTTATCAATACTTTCAATTTCCAGCGAAGCTAATTTATTCTTATCAGATGTAGTATCATTTATCAAAAGGTGCATACATCTCTGACTTGACAAGAGGAGATTTCTCATCCCTCTTAACCTTATCTGCTACAAAAAGCTCTCCTGCTTAAATACAGGGCTTTAGCTCCTTTTTCCACTCTCCCTGCCTGCTTTTTCTCAAAAAGGCTCAGGGCATGGGGATGTCAGGTATGATCGTAACCTCCCTCACTTCTCTGTTTTTCAGCCTTATGTAGAGAAATTAAAATCTCTTATCAGAGGCTTCTTGTCAGGTACCTGCTTTACCCCATGTCCAGGAAGTAAATCTTTTTCCTAAGTGCATTATCAACCTCATGGAAAATTAATCTATATATGCTTTCAGTATCACTAAATCTAACCTCAAGCTTTGCAGGGGTGTACATTTACATCCACCAGTGAATTATCCACACTTATAAGCAGGCAGGTAAAGAAATCTATGCTGCATAGAAAGGACTTATAGGCATCCTCTATAGCCCTTGTGATTACCTTATTTTTGATAAATCTTCCGTTTATAAAAATAATTCTCATACCTCATATTTCCTCTTGTAAGGGAGGGCTTTCCGATATAGCTGACAGAAAGATCCGTTTTACGAGTTCTCCGTCTGCATCAGGATTGTTTACAGGGATAATGTTGGCAGTTGTTTCCTTTCCATAGATGTAGAATAACACATCCCTAAGGCTCCCATTCCCCATGGTCTGAAGCTTAACCTGTCCGTTTAAGATGAACTTAAAAGCTATTTCAGGGGTGACTAACAGCCATAGTTCCATAACCTCGCCCACATATCTTCCTCTGTGGCAGCAGTCTTTAGAAACTTTTTCTTGCAGGAGTATTGTAAAAATATTTCCTTACTACAAACATGTAGTCCCCTCAGGAGTTCCTATTGGCTCATTTGCTTCCTCTTTTCCTCCGTTAATCACATATCTGATTCCGCTTATTTCATCCGCTGTTTTTGGTAAGTACCTCTACCTCACTTACAGCAGCTATACTGGCGAAGAGCCTCACCCTCTAAAGCCAAGGCTTGATACTAAAGGTTAGGTCATCAGCTGTCTTTTTATCTTACTTGTCTGTCATGGGAAGAAAGGCAGTCTTAATATCATCACTGCCTATACCTTTTGCCCGTTGTCTGTAACCCTGATTAGGAAGTTCCTCCGTCTTTTAATTTCAACAGTTACCGAATTTGCATCCGCATCTATTGCATTCTCAACAAGCTTTCTTTAACTACTGCCGCAGGACCTTCTATTACCTCGCCCGCAGCTATTTTATTGATTGTATCCTTATCAAGGACATTAATATTGACAAGACCTCACCTCGTTTCTACTACAAACCTCTGCTTTTTTACTTTCTTTTTGCATAGCGTAGAGCTTATTAAGTGCATCTATCGGAGATAATTCTTCCAGTTTCATATCCATAAGCTCTGCAAGTACATCCTCATTCTTTGATGAACCGAAAAATGAGAGCTGATTTTCATCTGTTTTATTTGGTCTTAATAAGCCTCTTTTTCTTCATTTTTATCAGGCATTCCTCCTGTTTCGAAAGAAACTCTATTACATTTTATTTTCTACATATTCTTTTTGCACCTGACGTGGCTGTCTCCTGCACCCTTTACTTCAAGCCTTTTAGCCTTTTCAAGGATATCATTGCTGTCAAGCTCTACTGCAAGCTCTTTAGCCCTTTCAATTACACTGTCAGGAACCCCTGCAAGCCTTGCTACCTGAATACCGTAGCTCTTGTCAGCACCACCTTAACTATCTTTCTTAGAAAGACTATGTTGTCTCCGTCTTCTCTTACCGCTATACAGTAATTATTGACATTGGGAGCTTTCCTTCAAGCTCAGTAAGCTCGTGGTAGTGGGTAGCAAACAAGGTCTTTTGCTCCAAGAAGTCTGGGGTTACTGATGTATTCAACCACAGCCCAGGCTATTGACAGTCCATCAAAGGTACTGGTTCCCCTGCCAATTTCATCTAAAATAAGCAGGCTGTCCTTTGTAGCATTTCTAAGAATATTGGCTACCTCAGTCATTTCCACCATAAAGGTAGACTGACCGCTTGCAAGGTCATCAGAGGCACCTACCCTTGTAAATATTCTGTCGCAGATACCTATGTTAGCAGAAGAAGCAGGTACGAAGCTTCCTATCTGAGCCATAAGTACAATGATGGCAGTCTGCCTCATATAGGTTGACTTACCAGCCATATTGGGACCTGTAATTATAGAGATTCTGTCATTTTTATTGTCTAAATAAGTATCATTGACAATGAAACCGTCTCCGCCCATCATTTTCTCAACTACAGGATGTCTTCCGTCCTTTATGTCTACTATGCCCTCTTCATTTATCTGGGGCCTTGTGAAATTCTCACTTTCAGCAACAACAGAAAGGGAAATAAAAGCATCAATACCTGCTATAGCCTTTGCAGTCTTACTTATTCTTACTATTTCATCCGCAATCTCATCACGAAGCCCTGAAAATAGCTCATACTCAAGGGTTACAAGTCTCTCCTGCGCACCGAGTATCATATTTTCAAACTCTTTCAGACGAGGAGTTATATACTCTCTCTGCATTGGTAAGTGTCTGCTTTCCTAGTCCAGTCATCAGGCACCATATCCTTGTAGGAGTTCGTTACTTCGATATAATAACCAAATACCTTGTTGTATTTAATCTTAAGGTTTCTTAATTCCGGTTCTTTCTTTTTCTTCATCTTTCAAGCTCTGATACCAAGGTTTTACCCTCTGTACTAGCTCTTCTTAGTCTATCTATCTCCTCATTATAGCCCTCTTTTATCATCCCTGCCTTCTCTGACAGAAAGTGGTGCTTCAGGAAATATAGCACTGTCTATCTTTTCATAGATGTCAGATAGAGTATCAAACATCTCATTATAATCACATAAAAGCTTGGAGCTAAACTCCGGCAATAGACTTTTAATTGCAGGAAGAAATTCAATAGAATTCATAAATGCCAGTAAATCCCTTGGATTTGCACTCTTGTAGCAGATTTTTGCAAGCAGTCTTTCTATATCATACATCGGATTAGATACTCTCTATTTCTTCCCTAGTAATGATATTTTTGTTAAAATCCTCGATAGCATCAAGCCTAGCCTCTATTTCAGCCTTATTAACAAGTGGCTGTTCTAGAAGCTTCTAAGTAGTCTTGCCCCCATTGCTGTCTTGGTTTTTATCAAGCACCCAAAGAAGAGAGCCCTCTTTATTCTTATCTCTAAGAGTCTCAGTGAGCTCGAGATTTCTTCTGGTTGAGCCATCAAGCATCATGTAAGCACTACTAAAATACGGCTTAATTGCAATGATGTGAGTTAAGTCGTTCTTCTGTGTTTCATACAGATGAGCCAAGTACCATTCACGCTGAACATATAGCATTGTCCATTCCGCTAAGTCCAAGCCCGTCAAGCACTTCTACCTTGAAAATGCTTCTTTATCATCCCTAACAGCAGCAGCATATTCATAATACCGTCTTTCCAGCTTAGTTATGGTTAAATTCTGCTTCTCTATGAACTCATCGAGTCAGAATACTCCGATATAATAAAGGTTCTCATTGACAAACAATCTCTGCAGGCTCAAACTTCGTTATCTCATCAAGCGAGTGACTTAGAGTAACTAACTCTAGTTACAAGGAATTCTCCTGTAGATACATCTACAAGAGCTATGCCATAGTCCTCATTTACAGCCATTATTCCCATAAGGAAGTTATTCTTGGTCTCTTCAAGTGCTGAAGTATCGAGATTGCGTCCCAGGGGTAACTATCCTATGACCTCTCTTTTACCAGTCCTTTTGCAAGCTTTGGATCTTCAGTCTGCTCGCATATAGCTACGCTTATAGCCTGACTGGACTAAAGTATTTAAATATCTGTCTACAGAATGAAAGGGACTACCCACATGGGAGGACTATTTTCATTGCTGCCGACCTCTTTGTAAGCGTTATTTCAAGTACCTTTGATGCCGTGAAGTGCATCATCATAAAACATCTCATACAAAATCGCCCATTCTGTAAAAAGAATACAGTCACTGTATTCTTTTTAATGTCATAATATTGGCGCATCATGGGAGTGAGGTTGTCTACATCTATCTCCATCTTTTGCCTTTCTTTATTCATCCCAGTCAAAAGCCTGAGTGTTCATCCTTCTTATCTCTTAAAAAGCAGCTCATTAAGAGCATCCTCTGCTTTTTATTTTTTCAAATAATACCTTATTCATCTGCTCTACTATAGGCATATCTATATTGTTGGCTTTAGCAAGTTTGCTTGCTGCCTTTTTGCAGAATATACTCCCTCAACTACCTGTCCAACCTCTGCCATCCCTTCATCCATAGTCTTTCCCTTACCCATAAGGTATCCTGCATTTAGTGGTTACGGCTGTAGCTTGAACAACAGGTAACTATAAGGTCACCAATACCTGAAAGCCCTGCAAAGGTTTCAAGTCTTCCTCCAAGCTTCATCCCTAGTCTTCCTATTTCGGAGATTCCTCTTGTTATAAGAGCAGCCTTTTGCATTGTCTCAAGCCCAGACCATCTATTACACCTGCCGCAAGTGCTATAACATTCTTAAAGTGAGCCTCCAAGCTCAATACCAATAATATCAGGGCTTGTATACTCTGAATCTGTCAGACATAAAGGCATCCTGTATCATGCAGGCTATTTCTCTGATTTTTGCACCTACTACAGCTGTAGTAGGCATACAGAGACACCTCTTCAACATAAGCGGACCCGGAAAAGTACGGTAACTATACCCTTATCACCATTCTCTGCTTCAAATTCACTCTCAATGACTTTCCAGTAAGCGTCATAAGAGTATCTTCCTCTATACCCTTAGCCACATTAACCACAGGTATTTTCCTGTCAATGTAAGAGCTGCCTTCCCTGTACTGTCATCCTCACATAAGGTGAAGCAACAGCAAATACAGGTCTTTATCCTTACAGGCTTCTTTTATGTCATTGGTTATTTTTATGTTGTCAGCAAGTTTAATTCCTTTAAGATTCTTAACTATTCTTGTAGCACTTAATTCCTCTATATTCCTTCTCAACTGCTGTCCAAAGTGTAAGTTCATGCCCATTGTTATTAAGTAAAATAGTTAAGGCACTGCCCCAGGTACCTGCTCCCAATACTGCTATTCTCATCCCAATAACCTCCACATTATTTTTCTTACTGCCTAATTTAGTTTTCAGTTCCCTTCATAAGTCTTTCAATGTTTGATTTATGCCTTGCTATACCGAGTATGGTATAAAATGAAGCCACCACTACCAGCACCCACTGTCCCGGATAGAAAAAGGCTATACTTACGGGGATTGAAATCAGTCCTACGATAGAGCCACATTGAAACATATTTGGTTAAGTAACTTACCAAAAAGAAAATACCGCTAAAGGTATCATCGTCATCGGAAAATTGAATACTAAAAAGCTCCTCCTGTGATGCTGTCCCTCCTCCATGAAAAGCCAAGTGTAAACGGGAAAGTTATGCCAAGCACTACACCAAAGCCACATAAAAGCACATAATAATTAGTGCTTAAAATCCGTTTGCATCTCCTGTAAGATTCGGGCAGATGAGATATCTAACTAAAAGGCAGGAATAACCACCTTTAGCATATCTCCGATTAGAGTGAGGAGTCCTCCCTCAAAGAAGCCTAAAGTTCTCAAAGGCATTGGTTGATCCAATATTTCCGCTTCCTTCGTGCCTTATATCAATGTGATTGCATTTGCCTACAATCATTCCCGTAGGGAAAATTGCCAAATAAAGTATCCTAAAAACAACAACAATCGCACTTAACATACTTACTCCTATTAATGTGTTTTAGTAGTATCATCAGCACTTCTCTCTCTGATTATGAAACAGAGTGGAGTGCCGGTAAGCCAAAAGGCTTCCTTATCTTGTTCTCGATATACCTGGTATAAAGAATAGTGCATTAGTTTTTGCTGTTTACAAAAAACTATGAAAGTAGGGAGGCTTTACAGAAACTTGGGTAATATAATATATCTTAAGCCTTCTTCCCTTGTCTGTTGGAGGCTGCTGCATAGCTACAGCTTCAGCAAGTATATCATTAAACACACCTGTAGATACTCTTAAAGTATGATGCTGAATAACCACATCTATAAGGTCAAAGAGCTTATTAAGCCTCTGCCCGCTTACTGCTGATATAAAGAGGAACTCTGCATAAGGCATATAAGCGAGAATTTCTTAAGCTTTTTAGTATGCTCATTCATGGTCTTATCTGTCTTTTCAATGAGGTCCCATTTATTTACGGCAACTATTACACCTTTTCCCACGCTCGTCGGGCAATTCCTGCTATCTTTGCATCCTGCTCGGTAATCCCTTCGGTTGCATCGATTACAAGAACAACTATATCCGCTCTTTCTACTGCTGAGACAGTACGGACTATGCTGTAATACTCATATCTTCTTTGATACTGGCTTTTTCTACGGATACCCGCAGTATCTATCATTATGTATTCCTTGCCGTTTCTTCTGATTCTGGTATCAATCGCATCTCTTGTAGTACCTGCTATGTCAGAGACTATTACTCTGTTTTCTCCTAACAGCCTGTTGATGATGGATGACTTACCTACGTTTGGCTTACCTATGATGGCTATCCTTAGGAGTGTCATCTTCTTCAGCCTCAGGGCTGTCCTCAGGGAAATGCTTTATAACCTCATCAAGCATATCTCCTATACCCGTCTGATTTACAGAGGAAATAGGAAATGGCTCACCAAGACCCAGGTTGTAAAATTCAAAAACATCAGCCTGCTGTTTTACAGGATTATCTACCTTATTTACCACCAAGACCACAGGCTTCTTAGACTTTCTAAGCATGTGGGCTACCTGATTGTCAGAATCTACAAGCCCTGTCTTAACATCAGTTATAAATATAATTACATCTGCTGTATCTATGGCTATTTCAGCCTGCTCACGCATATTCGCAAGCATCATGTCGCTTGTGTCAGGCTCGATACCACCTGTATCTATCATAGTAAAGGCTTTGTTTAGCCACTCTGCATCAGCGTATATCCTATCTCTGGTTACACCGGGGTATCCTTTACTATGGATATGTCGCTGCCTGCAAGTTTATTAAAAGTGTAGACTTACCCTACATTAGGGCTCTGCCTACTATCGCTACTATTGGTTTCAAATTTCACCTCAATATTTGTATTATTTACCGCTACTCTGTAATTTTACCCTATTGTCGGTGTTTGTAAAGGTTGGAAGAATTATTCATTGAAAGTAAGTAAACGCAGTACTGGTTCATACTTACCCCTTCTTCTTTAGATTGGTCAGCCACAATTTATACAGGCTCTTTGGCAATCTTAACTTAAATTGCCCGAATAATCATCATAGGAAGTAGGTTCAGCATGGTATTCCTTCCTTCTAATGCTGCAGCAATCCATTCTGTTTCTTGCATCACCTGCATTTCTTAACAACTTTCATTCACAGTAGCCATCACCAACTGTCATACAGCCCGGAAGCTCCAGATATCTTGTCACATCATCCACCTTCATCCATATCCCGGAACGATTTCACAGCTTGTATGGAGATCAAGTACATATCAATTGTTTTTCAGGTAACATTTCCTCCTCAGACTTTATATCACGTACCATTTCAACGTCGCATACCTTCTTTATTGGTTCATGCTTGGGAATCGTAATCAGATTCTTACCTGATCTATGATTCCTTCCATCTAAAAATATATGTTCGTCGCGGTTCTCACTCCCTTCAAATTTCAAAGGTTTTTAAGTGCTTATTCAGTATAAAATAATTATACTCAACACAACTCAAAATCCACTCAACCACGATACTTTCTTTTCTCTTTCAATTATCTAATTGCCTACCATTAAGTAGATTAGCGAATCTATATATATATATATACTGTAAATTTAGACAGAAAAGAATCATGCTCAGAGGTTTTTTAGTCGCAGGAAATTCCAGAAGAATTTCCTATGACATACGACAGCCTCCATAAGAAACTGTCCTATAGTATAAACCATTATTTTACAAGCAAAATGCCATCTTAAATCTTCCAACTGCTTTTACACTGTGAAGGGCATTTTTATCAAATTTGAAGTTATCACCTTCGTTTACCTCATAGTCTGTACCTTCATAGTTTATAATTCCCTTTGCCTTCAAGAGCAAAAACAATTGCTTCACCCGGGCACGATGCTCTGAAGATAGCAGCCCTCATCAAAAAGCCATTATCATAAACTTAAGATTGTCCTGTCCGATGAGGTCAAGATTTGTGATGCTTCCCTTCTCATAATCAAGTAAGTTCTTTAATTTTGGTAACCTCTCCTGCCTTTTAATACACTGTTCATATTAATCTCCTTTTTCTAAGTAATATTCTATATACGACCAGGCCGCTCCTCGTACCGGCCGACATACCGCATAAAGTTTTGGGAGCAACGTATACAAGGCATTTTTCAGACATATGTTCTGTCATCATTTTCATTCAGATGACATCCAATCAGTCTGTACCTATGTAAAAAGTACGGGCAGTCATAGCTTTCCTTGCTTATATCAGTTCCCCACCCAGCCTGAAGTAAGTAAGAGGAGCATCTGATAAACCAAGCTTTGTAGATATGGTCAGCTCACTTTTTAATCTTTGTACTCTTCAGAGAACTTAAACTTACCACCTGTAACCACTAAGCACCTCCTATTCATGACCCATCTTTAGTAACTTTAAACACGTGCTTTACT
>BNJV01002045.1_pt1 | contig 32949 bp, 51 predicted proteins | sample 8540591 | NCBI WGS metagenome assembly BNJV01 (sample SAMD00202457, study PRJDB9452) | human saliva metagenome | host: Homo sapiens | reverse complement strand
CCTGGCTGTCGAGAACAGCGTGGCCACGTTGCCACGGCCGTCGAGTGGTGTGCAGTGGTCCAGGCCCACTTCGGGTTCAGCCACGATGGATTTGTCCGGATCGTCCAGCTTGCCGTCGAACCAGTCCAGCACCTTCTGCAGGTCGATGACGGTGCAGGTGGGCGACAGTTGCCCGAGCACACGAAGTACTTGCCGTCCGGCGAGGCGTTCACGCCGTGCGGGTTCTTCGGCACGGACACGCGCACGACCATGGCGCTCTTCGGATCCTTGTTGTTCTCGACGCGACGGTCGACCACGGGCCTGTAGGTCACCGACCTGGGTGAACTTGCCGTCCTTGATGGCCTGCTCGATGCGGGCCGCGTGGAAAGAACAGGCAGGCGTCACGCTCCCGCGCGACATCATCTCGGCGTAGAAGTCGGCTTCTTCGAGGTTGTACTGGTTGGTGGCAGCCAGCTTGCCATCGAGGCGACGTGGCGACCAGGTCGCAGTTGCCGTTGATGCGGGCCCTGCCACTTCACGTCCATCGTGAGGGGCATCTACGCGGGTGAAGAGGGCGCCGTATTTTCGGTGTCTTCCAGATCCTTGCCGTGGTTGGGCATGGGGATGCGGAATTCCTGGCTGCAGCTACCCGCGTGGTGTAGTTGATGGCCGGGTCGACCGGGTCGCGCTTGTCCGGGAAGATGCCGTGGAAGCCCTGCACGTTCGGCAGCGGTGATCTTGTCGCAGACGAGTAGTCCAGCGGAAGCGAGCGATGCGGGCGTTGATCTTGTCGTTGATCCAGCGGTACTTGCCGTCGTAGATGCCGTCCTTGTAGGAAGCCTGCATGTGGTGGGTGTCGCCCGACATATTCCAACGTGCCGTCGGGTTTGGTACCCATCAGGCCTTGGATTCGTTGGTGATGCCCCAGCCGGTCAGCGGGTCGGGCACGAAGCAGGGCATGCGCAGCAGTTCGCGGCCCGAGGGGGATGCCGATCACGCGGGCGTCACGGTGTGGCCGAACTCCACGGCCGTAGTGGGTGTCGAGCTGTCCGGGCGGGATGTGCACGGGGCCAGCACCACCCTGGTGCGGGCCTCGGCGCCATGGGCCGGTGCGGCACCACCTGCGGCCGCGCCGCACCTGCGGCGGGCTTGCCCTTCCTTGCAGCCGGCCAGGGCCACCGAGCCGATGCCCAGTGCAGCAGCCGCATTCAGAAAACGCCGCCGGCCAATGCCTGCCGGTTCCTTCTCGATGTGAGGTCCTGGGCTTTTCAGGCTCATGTTCTTCTCCTATGGTCTGCCCTGTTGCCGGATGTTTTTGCGCCGCACCATGCGGCATGCCGAAAGCCGCCTCCTCTTCGGGGGCGGGCCTGCGTCCGAGAAACCCTGTCATTCGGAAGGATAATCAGCGGCGCGTTGTAAAATTGATGTGGATCAATTGAGTTTTGATCAATATCAATTCTTGTTCACTCAAAGCCCAGGAATGAGAGGGAGCGCAAAATTGGCCAAAACAGGTGCCGGGAAAGCGGGGGAAGGGCAGGCCAGAAGCGGGTCACATGCAGGGGGCGATGCAGGCCAGACACGGGGCAGGAACAGGGGAAACAGGGCGGAAAGCGGAGAGGCGGAATGGGAGCAGAGAAAGCAGGGGGCGGTGGCGTGGCAGCTCCCGGGGTTGGTGGGCGGCAGGCTGGGGGATTGTCAGCACTGGTGCTGGCACCGCTTGCGAGTGGAGGGCTGGTGGGTACCGGGGGATCGTGCCGGAAGCCGTTCGCAGTGGCATGGTCTGGGGAGCCTGTGCGCCTGCGTGGCCTGGAATGCCGCAAACACACACGCTGGGCGTACACATGCGCTGGACACGAAAAACGCCCGAAGGGCCGGAGCCATTCGGGCGTTTGAATCTGGTGGCCAGGGCGGAATCGAACCACCGACACAAGGATTTTCGAGTCCTCTGCTCTACCAACTGAGCTACTTGGCCAGGGAGCTTCGGCACACCGGTTGCTCAAGAGAACGCGATTATAGACGGGGATTTGTCCGTCCGTCAAGCGCCTGCCGCCATTCATGGCTCGTCCTGCGGCACACGAGTTGCCCGCAGTCCTGTACGGCGTGGGGACGAACCTGGGGGCCACGACGCGTACCGCTCCCGTTACAGAAATCCACCCGCCGGCACAGCCAGCCAGGCGGGCTCCCGTATACCGCCCGCATGAATACATGTGATGTGGCCGTCGTAGGGGCGGGCAGTGTGGTGTGGCCGCGGCGCTGGCCTTGCGCGCCGCCGGCAGGCAGGTGGTGCTGGTCGATCCTCGGCCGGCGGCGGTGCGGCCGGGCGGTGTGTCCGGTGTGGCGCCGGGGGATCCCGACGACTGGGACAGCCGTGTCTTTGCCCTGTCGCCGCCAGCATCCGGCTGCTGGACGGGCTGGGTGTCTGGTCTGCCATGGACATGGACCGGTAGCCCCGTGTACGACATGCGCCTCTATCATGCACCAGGATGGTGGCGATGTGCAGGAAAAGCCTGCGGCTCGATGACCTGGCAGGGCCAGATCGAACGGCTTGCCTGCATCGTGGAAGCGCGTCACCTTCAGGGCTGCGCTGGACCTGGTGGCGGCCGGCGCCGGCCGAGACGCTGCGCCTGCAGCGCGTACAGGGCACGGTGTCGGCCCTGTCGCTGGCCGAGGCGGCCCGCCCGCCTGACGCTCGACCACGGCGAGGTCTGGAGGCCGGCCTGGGTGGTGGCGGCCGATGGTGCGCGCCTCGGGCTGCGCGACATGGCGGGGGCTGGAAGCCGCACCTACGATTACGGCCAGATCGCCGTGGTGGCCAATTTCAACAGCAGCCCTGCCCACGCGGGATGCCGCCTGGCAGTGGTTCGATGCCGATCTGGGCGTGATGGCGTTGCTGCCGTTGCCGGCCATCAGCTGGCCGGCCGGGCAGCGGGCAGGTGAGTCTGGTGTGGTCGGCGCCGGGCGGAATGGGCGCAGTCGCTGGCGGCCATGTCCGGCGACGAACTGGCTGCCCAGGTGGCACGCCAGTCACGCGGGGGCGTTGGGCGAGCTGCAATGCATCACGCCGGCTGCCTGCTTCCCGCTGCGTTCCGTCAGCTGCCCGCGCGTGATCGCGCCAGGCTTTGTCATGATCGGCGATGCAGCTCACGTGGTGCACCCCATGGCCGGACAGGGGCATGCAATCTGGCTTTTGGTGACGTGCAGGTGCTGGCCGACGTGCTGGCGCAGCCGGCGGTGGCGCCGGTCCGGGCTACGCCGGCGGCATTCGCACGCCCGGCGCATCCGTGCTAAGGGGCGTCCCGTGACGTCTGCCGGTTCCCGTACGTCTGCCGCGTCCCGTGCAACCGGTGTGTCCGGCGAGCCTGCCGGGTGGTATCACGGGTTGCCCACATGGCAGGCGCTGCGCCGCTACGAACGGACACGGCGTGAGCCGGTGAGCAGCATGCAGATGCTGATGACCGGTCTGCACCATGTGTTCGGTCCGGCCCTGCCGCCGCCGCTGGCCACCCTGCGCAATCTGGGCTGGCAGGCCGTCGGGGCGTCGGGGTGGCTGTCGCGTCAACTCATCCAGCGAGCCATTCGTTGACTTCGCCTGGTTTGCGCTGAATCCGGTTTCAGGTCATCGTCGCCATCGGAGATATTTGCGGCTTCGATGATTTCACCCGTTCGCCGGGTTCTGTTCTGGCCGCCGGAGGGCGCGCCCCGGTTTCGTTCGAATGATCCTTCAGACTCTTTCAGGAAGACCTTCTACATGACCAACCCCACTTCTCCCGCGTCGCTCGCTGGCTCGTCTGCTGGCTGCCAGCCTGATGGCTGCGTCGATGGTTTCTGGCCGCTGCGGAGCCGGCCGGTGAGCTGGCTGCAGCCACCACGCCAGGGCAGCACCGCGCAGCACCGTCAGAGGGGTTGACCGATGCGGTGAAGAAAGCATCGGCCGAAAACCGGCCGGCAAGATTGCCGGCCCTGGTGTCAGTGCCGCGGTCGAGGCCGCCATCCTGAAGGGCATGCGGCAGCTGATGGCGGCCAATGCCGGCATGAAGGTGGAAGAACCGCACACGCCCATCGACGGCCCGTACGGATGCGGTGGCCCAACGCGGTCTATGCCGACGCGGGCGGCTGCTACGTGCTGGCTGACGCCCAGCTGCTGGATGTCGAGAACCGGCGCAACTCTACCAACGAGCGCCAGATGGAGCTGTCGCGCATCGATTTCACGAAGGATCTGCCGCTGGACAAGGCCATCAAGCAGGTACACGGCAAGGGCGAGCGGGTGCTGGCCATCTTCGAAGATCCGAACTGCCCCTACCGCCGCCGCAGCCAGACGCTGGCCGGCATCGACAACCTGACCATCTACACCTTCACCTACCCGATTCTGGCGCCATCGTCGCTGACCAAGTCGCAGAAGGCCTGGTGCGCGAAGGATCGGCCACGGCCTGGAACGACATGATGACCGCCGGCACCGAGCCGGACAACGCCGGCGACTGCAAGACGCCCATTCAGGACGTGGTGGCCCTGGGGCGAAGCTCATCGTCACCGGCACGCCCACGCTGTTCTTCCGGACGGCAACCTGCGCCGGGCGCTATCTCGCCCGAACAGCTGGAAGCAGATTCTGGATGCCCAGAATGGCCAGGCGCAGCCGGTGGGGCAGCGCCGAAGAAGGGTTGAGCGTTGACCTCGGGGAGGGGCTGACCTGTGTTGCCCTGACGCCTTCATCGGGCGTTAGGAACCTCTACAGAATCACTCGGCTCACGCTACCCATGCTCGAGGCGATCAGTGCGTTGCCATTTTGCCGCCAATAGCCTGCTATTGCCGCCAGCGCCTCTTGCTCATCGATCCTGGGTCAACGCTCGCAGACTTTTACAGAGCTCCGTCCGAAGTTCTCGCCACGGTGCAGGTCTGCGGGGATCCTTTACCCCGTCACCGCGGCACCAGCACCCACATCCGCACCGGCGCCTTCAGCAGACCGGCATTGACCCCGGCTTCGTGACCGAAGCCCCAGAAAAATCGGCCCGGCGGCTGCCACGATGGCGCCGCCGGTGTCCTGCTGCCAGCATCATCCGGCTCATCGGCTGCTGGCTCACCGGGTGCGTGCTCTGGATGAACACGGCCGAACCCAGCGGAATCCGGGCTGCGGTCCACGGCCAGTGAACGTTCCGGGGTCAGCGGTACGCAGTGCCCTACGGGGCCGGCTTCCGGATCAGCCGGATCACCGGCAGTTCACGGAAGAACACCACCCCCGGATTGGTCTGCATCACCTCGCGGGCCTGGGCCGGGTGCTCGCGCAGCCACTGCTGGATGGCGGGGCCCGTCACTTCTTCCTTCTTCAGTGCGCCGCGCCTGACCAGTGTGCGGCCGATGGCCTGATAGGGGTGGCCGTTCTGGTCGGCATAGCCGAGGCGGATCAGCGAACCATCGCGCAGCTGCACGCGGCCCGAGCCCTGGATTTCCAGAAAGAAGGCGTCCACCGGGTCGTCCGCCCAGGCGATCACCGGTTGCAGGGCGCCCACGCCATCTCGCCCCTCGCGGGTTTCGATCTCGCGGCGGTCTGCATAGGGCTACCTTCTGCCCGTTCAGCCGGCCACGCAGGCGCATTCCCTTGAGCTGCGGGGCCACGGCGGAAAGGTCGATGATCAGCAGGTCGCCGGGCAGCGCACGCAGCGGGGTCTGTCCGGGGCGTTCCTGAAAGCGGCTGCCGGTCAGCAGAGGTTCGTAATAGCCGGTCAGCAGGCCGTCGGGCAGGCTGCTGTCCTGCAGCTCGCGGGCGATGAAGCGCTCGCCGATCCACTGGCGCAGAGCGCCATCGTCCCTGCCCGCAGGCGGAATTCACCACACAGCAGCGGCCACTTGCCCGGCGGACGGGGCAGCGCGACTGGCGCTGGATGGCATCCGACGAGGCCCTGCAGGTCATCGGTGTCCAGTCCGGGCAGCTGGCTGGCCGGAATGTCCTGCGGGGTCAGAGGGCGCCCGGGCCGGTTTTCTTCGGGGCGGTGCCGCAGGCCAGCCAGGATCACGAGCGAGGCCAGCAGGAGCTTCTTGAAGGGCATGTCGGTACGGCAGGGAAAGGAAGGAGGAAAGGCCTGTCGGTGCAGCGTGCGCGCCATGTTCAGCGGAAACGGCGGGATCTCGGCGTCGAGGCGTGCGCCGTCCTCGGCCACGAAGAAACTAGCTGCCCTGCATCGAACCGCCCGGGCGTGGGCAGCTGGCTGCCGCTGGTGTGGCGGACTCTCGCCCGGGCGCAGCAGCGGCTGCTGGCCTCCACGCCCAGACCCCTTCACCTCGCGCCGCTCGCCGGTGTCGTCCCTCGATGATCCAGTGACGGCTGATCAGCTGGGTGCCCACGGTACCGCGGTTGGTGATGGTGATCGTATAGGAAAAGGAAAAGACCCCGGCCATGGGCTCGGGTGTTCTTCCACGTACTGGGTCTCGACGGTGATGTCCATCGCGTAACGGTTTTCCGTACTCATGGGCGGCTCCTGCATTCAATACAATCGGATTCTATCCATTCAACCGATGCCATGAGGCGGGGCACACCATGACTTTCCGGATCGCGCCCAGCATGCTGTCGGCAGACTTCGGCCCGGCTGAAAGAGGAAGTGCAGGCCATCGAGGCCCGCCGGCGCGGACATTCTGCATTTTCGACGTGATGGACAACCACTATGTGCCCAACCTCACCGTGGGGCCGATGGTGTGCAGGCGCTGCGTCCGCACATCCGCATGCCCATCGACGTGCATCTGATGGTCTCGCCGGTCGACGATCTGGCGGCCGCCTTTGCCGATGCGAGGGCCGATCCCATCACCTTCCACGAGGCCAGCCAGCATGTGGACCGCACGCTGCAGCTCATCAGGTCGAAGGGCTGCAAAGGCGGGGCTGGTGTTCAACCCGGCCACGCCGCTCACCTGGCTGGATCACACCCTGCACCAGCTCGACATCGTGCTGCGATGTCGGTCAACCCGGGTTTTGGCGGTCAGTCGTTCATCCGTCCACGCTCGACAAGCTGCGCAGGCCCGGCGTCCGCATCGATGCCGAGAGGGCACGCAGCGACCGCGAGATCTGGCTGGAGGTCGATGGCGGCGTCAAGGTCGACAACATCGCCGACATCGCCCGGGCCGGGGCCGACACCTTCGTGGCCGGCTCCGCCGTGTTCGGCGCGCCCGATGCGGATGGGGGTACCATGGCATCCTGAAGCGCTTCCGTGAGGCGCTGGCGGGAGTCTGATAATGCCGGCGGATGTTTCTGGCTTCCCGGTGCAGGGGCACAAGGCGCGCGCAGACTGTTTCAGAGGCTCCCCACGCTTTTCTGAGGATCCCGTGCCTTTCAGTGCTCCGGCGGGCATGCCTCGCCTTCAGTTCTTTTCGGGCCAGCGCTGACATGTCGCCCTTCCCTGCCATGTTCGTGGACGGGGCTGACTGGCTGCCCCGGCGTATTTCTGTCTGTTCAACATGAATGCTTCTCTCCCGCCTGCCCTGCAGGCCCGTCTGGCCCCGATCCGGGCGCTCTGCTTCGATCTCGACGGCACCCTGCTCGACACCATCCCCGATCTGGCGGCGGCGGCAACGCCATGCTGACCGATCTGGGGCATGCCCCCCGCCCTCTGGAGGAGGTGGCCACGTATGTGGGCAAGGGGGCCGACCGGCTGATCGAACGCATGCTGGCGGCGGCCGGGGCGCCGGCTGCCATCGGCACGCCGGCCTTCGACGCGGCGCGCGAGCGCTTCCACGCCAACTATCACCGGGTCAATGGCCGGGCGGCGCGTCTCTATCCCGGTGTGCTGGAGGGCTGCAGAAGCTGCAGGCGCAGGGTCTGCCGATGGCGGTGGTCACCAACAAGCCCTTCGCCTATATCGAGCCGCTGCTGGTGCAGTTCGGGCTGGCGCCGTTCTTTGCCTTTTCCATCGGGGGAGATTCGCTGCCGGTGCGCAAGCCCGATCCCGGCCAGCTGCTCGAAGCCTGCCGCCGCCTGGCGCTGACACCGGCCGACGTGCTGATGGTGGGGCGATTCCCTCAACGACACCCAGGCGGCCCGCGCCGCCGGCATGCCGGTGGTCATCCTGCCCTACGGCTACAACGAGGGCCGGCCGCTGGATTCGGTGGATGCCGATGCCGTCATCCAGACCATCGACCAGCTGGCGGACTGGCTGGCCCTTCAAGGAGACCATACATGACCGAACTCGAATTCAAGGCCCTGGCGACCCAGGGCTACAACCGCATTCCCGTGATGCTGCAGACGCTGGCAGACTTCGACACGCCGCTGGGCCTCTACCTGAAGCTCACGGGCACCGAAAGCCGGCGCAACTCCTTCCTGCTCGAATCCGTGGTGGGTGGTGAGCGCTTTGGCCGCTATTCGTTCATCGGCCTGCCGGCACGCACCGCCATCCGGGCCAAGGGCGCCCATATCGAGTGCTGCGTGACGGCAGGTCATCGAAACCACCGAGGGTGACCCGCTGGACTTCATCCAGCAGTACCAGAAGCGCACGAAGGTCCACCTGCTGCCCGGCCTGCCGCGCTTCTGTGGCGGGCTGGCCGGCTATTTCGGCTACGACGTGGTGCACTTCATCGAGCCGAAGGTGGGCAACACCGAAAAGCCCGATCCCATCGGTGTGCCTGACCTGCTGATGCTGGTGGTGGACGAGCTGGCCATCGTCGACAACCTCAGCGGCATGATTCATCTGATCGTCTACGCCAACCCGGCCGGGCCCGAAGCCTGAGTCGCGCGCGCGAACGGCTCGACACCTGCGGCTGCGCATGCGCAGCGCCGTGCCTGCCGACGATCTGGTGATGGGGCAGGGGGCGTCCTGATGTCCACACCCCATCGAGGCGTCCCTTTGCGAAGGAAGACTATCTGGCCACCGCCGTCCGGGCCCGCGAGCACATCGCGGCCGGTGACCTGATGCAGGTGCAGATCGGGGCGGCTGCTGCAAGCCGTTCCAGCACTCGGCCCTGTCGCTGTACCGGGCGCTGCGTTCGATCAATCCGTCGCCGTACATGTATTACTACGACTTCGGCGATTTTCCAGGTGGCCGGCTCGTCCCCGAAATCCTCGTGCGCCAGGAGCGCAAGCCCGAGCCCATCGTCACCCTGCGCCCCATTGCCGGCACCCTGCAAGCGTGGCCTCACCGAGGCCGAGGATGCCGCCGCCGCGGCCGATCTGCTGGCCGACCCGAAAGAGCGGGCCGAGCACCTGATGCTCATCGATCTGGCCCGCAATGACATCGGCCGGCTGGCGAAGGTCAGGACCGTCAAGGTCACCGAACAGATGGCCATCGAGAAGTACTCGCACGTCATCCACATCGTGTCCAACGTGCAGGGGCGAGCTGGAGCGGGAGATGGACGCCATCGACGTGCTGCGGGCCACCTTCCCGGCGGGCACGCTCACCGGGGCGCCGAGGGTGCGGGCCATGGAGCTGATCGAGGGAGCTGGAGCCGGTCAAGCGCGGCATCTGTGGCGGCGCCTGCGGCTACCTCAGCTATTCCGGCGAGATGGATGTGGCCATTGCCATCCGCACCGGGGTGCTGAAGGATGGCGTGCTCAACGTGCAGGCCGCCGCCGGCGTCGTCTTCGATTCTGTGCCGAGAAGGAATGGCAGGAAACCGAGATGAAGGCCCGTGCCGTGCTGCGCGCCGCCGAGCTGGTCGAGAGCGGCTGGCAAACGGGGGCTGATTCTCCGCTTCCGGGTTCATGCACGCGCGCGTGCTGATGCCGGTTTACGCATGCGCTCGCACTGATGCGCAGGCAGGGGCTTCATGAAAAGGGGCGGACGGGCGTGATGCCGTGTCCACCCCTTTTGTATCGGGAAGCGCCGGGGCGGCGGGAGGTGTCAGGCTGAAAGGATGCATCCAGCCAGAGGGGGCCAGGCTGGAGGGGGGCATCAGGCCACCCGCGGGTGGCCCCGTATCCATGTTCCGCTCAGCTCTGCGGGCTGCTGCACTGCGGCGAGTTGCGCTGCAGCAGTGACTGGCTGATCCCCGTGCCACGGTCGGTCACCTGTTCGGCCAGTGTCGTCATCGTCACGGTGGTCCAGCCATTCTGCAGATAGCGCGGTGCCGAGTTGCCGGCCGCCGACAGGGCCACGCCTCGGGTGCTCACGCCCGCCGGCGGATAGTAGTCGGCGCCCACGGTCATCAGCGCACGGCCGCCGCTGACCACGCGGGCCTGCACGCTCACCGACAGCGCCTGGGCATCCTGCGGCACCTTCGACAGCTGTACCAGCCGTGCAGCGGATTGGGTGAGTAGGCCGTGGCGGAGGGCGAGCTGGTCATGTGGCAGTCGGTGAGCGCCGTGTCGGCCGTGCAGGTGCCGATGTCCGGGCGCATGTCCGGCCAGCAGCACCCAGCGCGCTGCATGTTGCGCGAGAAGTAGTACACGGACATCTGGCCCATCTCGATGTGGGCAGGCGTCCGGCTGCCGCTCGGCCCCGAGATCACGAACCACGGCATCAGCCGCTCCCAGGCGCCCTTCACGTAGCGGAACTGCGGCAGACGGGCCTCTCCCACGACGGCCAGTGGTCGTAGCCTCCCAGCGAGCTGACGGAATAACCCGCATGGGACCACGTCCACGATGGGTTGATGCCGGCCAGATAGGGCATCGCCCTGGCCCTGGTCGGCAATCAGCGCGGGCTGGCGTGGCGCAGACCTGGGCCTGCGCCGGTGCGGCGATGACCAGAGCGGCAAACAGACCAAGAGCGAGCGGCGACGGGTTGAAGGATGGCTTTTTCATGGCGTTGAAGGTGTCAGAAGAGAACAAGGGAAGCAGATGAATCGAAGCGGTAGTGACGCAGCATCGGCCTGCAGGTCATTTCACCGGCGGGAAATCTCCCGGTCCGATCAACGGAAATCATGTTCCGGCGTGCAGGCTCATGTGCAGTGATCGCAAGGCATGTCGACAGTGAACGGAAGGCTGTGCTTCCGCCGGGCTGCTCTGGCAGAGCAGGGCGACCAGGCAGGCGAAGGCAACCGGCTGGCAACGCCGGATCTGCGTATGCAGCCAGGTGTTCAGCCGACGGTTCCATGGGGCTGCCGGGCCGGGCATCAGGGCTCCGGTACCTTTCCAGCGGTTGACTGGCGGCCTGGCCGGTGGGCGTGGTGTCCCTGCAATGGTGTTCCAAATACCCCTTGGTTACGTTCATGGGCAAAAAGCGAGGCAGCACGGGGCCGGAGCGTACGCAATGCGGAGAAGCGGGTTGAGGAAGAGGTGAAAAATCGTTGCGCAAACAGCCACGACCCAGAATGTAGACCCAATCGCCCCCTGTTTTGGCGTGATGGAGGCCTGTCAGGCGCTGTAAATCTATAAAAATAGTTAAATTTAACGAGTTGCAAAAGAAAGTTGCTATAAAAATACGAGATGTATCTCTGTTTGGGCAGGTTTGTAGGCTGTCTGCCAACAGGTTGCACGGCCGTTTTTCGCCTCTTTTGCCTGACTGTGGTGCATTGTGCGCCCCTGGCCGAAGAGGGGCTGCAGCGTGCCATTTCACCCAATGAACGAATTTCTCACCGCCAATGCCGGCTGGATGGCATCAGGATGGCGTCATCGATCGGCCGTGCCTGCATATGTGTTGTGCAAAACAGAACTGCTTTTTGGAAAAAGTCAATATCTGAGCCTGCTTTGTATCTGTGTTGTAAGTCATTTTGTGTCGTCCATGGCGTACGGATGGCTCTTGCCGTCCGGTGCAGGGGGCTGCTCCGAAGGTTTCGCTGGGTCATTGCAAAGGGGCGCTCTGTTCTGGTCAAAGGGGGCTGGTGAGGAGGCCAGCGTTCCGGGACGTGAGGCCCGTTCAGGCGTGTGGCGCCCGCTTTCTCGTGGGCGAAAGGTGGCTGCTTGCGGGTGGGAGATTCTTTTCTTGTGGGGCGGGGTTTTGCCTGCTCCGGTAGACTTGATGATCATCCCGCAGTTGCCCGGTATGCTTTTTGGCTGGCGGCTGGCGGCTGGCGGCTGGCGGCTGGCGGCTGGCGGCTGGCGGCTGGCGGCTGGTGGCTGGCGGCTGGCGGCTGGTGGCGGTGCTGGTGGCCGGTGCTGGTGCTGGTGGCCGGTGCCGGTACTGGCTGCTGGCGCGATCCCTGTCGGGCCGCGGACGCCTGTGCCTGACGCCGGTCAGCGCTCCGGCTGCCGTGACTGTGATCGTGACCGCAGTCCCTGGCCCGTGTCCCTGTCTTTTACGGAGTTCCCCATCATGCACATCCTGACGCTGCCCGCCAGCGCTATGCCACCAAGCTCTACGATCCTGCCCGCAAGGTTCCGCCCGAGGTGGTGGCCGACCTGCTCGAGGTGCTGCGTCTGGCGCCATCGTCGGTCAACTCGCAGCCATGGCACTTCTTCGTCGCCGAAAGTGCCGAAGCGCGTGACCGCATTGCCCGCAGCATGGAGCCCCGGAACCCCTACAACGCCGACAAGACCAGGGCCGCCTCCCATGTGGTGGTCTTCTGCGCCCGCACGCACCTGCCGGATGCCCATCTGGACAATGTGCTTGCATCGAGGCCGCGGCCGGCCGCTTTGCATCCCCCGAAGCGAGAGCCCAGCGTACGGCCGTCATGAATGAATACGTGCGCCTGCATCAGGAGACCCGCCATGACGGGCCCGAATGGACGGCACGCCAGGTCTATCTGGCACTGGGCTTCTTCCTGCTGGCGGCGGCCAGTGCCGGTGTCGATGCCACCCCTATCGAAGGCTTCCATGAAGCAGCGCTGACGAGGACCTGAACCTGCCCGCCCAAGACCTGCGCAGCCTGGCGATCGTCACCCTGGGCTACCACGCCGACGGCGATCTCAACGCCACTGCCGCCAAATCCCGCCTGCCGAAGGATGAGGTGTTCACCTTCCTGTGATCGTGTGGTGGCTGTCTGCCGGCTGCCGTCTGCCGGGCGCCAGCCGCTGACGCACAGGGAGTCTGCCAGCGAGCTGTAACAGGGGATCCAGTGAACGGCCGACAGCCAGCCGTCGAGCAGCAGAACAGCCGGTGCTCAGCTCTCCGCCCGTCTCTGCGGGCCGGCCAGACGCGCACTCGATATGCAAAAACCGCATATCGATGCACGCCGCTGCTCGGGTCTGCCCCTGTTGGGGCCGGCGGAAATCCGTCATTCTTTCGGTTCCTGAAGAACAGCCTCGTTGCTGTTCATTCGAGGGCGTCCGGACATGGGCTGGCTGCCACGGGACAGCCGGGAGATGATTGCCTCGCGGGCGGGAGGGCATGCAGGTTCATCTTCGCCCTTGTCCTGCCGCACACGTCACCGTGTTCGGTCCCTCGCGACAAGGACCGACACGATCAAGAAACTGTTTGCTGCTTCCTGCTGTCCGCCACGCTGCTGCCGCTGGCGGCTCCCCAGGCAGCCACCGTCCGCTGGGCCCTGCTCGGCCGATCCCGCCACGCTCGACCCGCATGCCGTCAACGTGGGCCTGAACTTCAACCTGCTGCACCAGATGTACGAGCCGCTGCTCATCCGGCTGGCTGACAACTCGCTGTAGGGGGCCATTGCCACCCACTGGAAACAGACCGATGATCCCGCCGTCTGGGAGTTCAAACTGCGCCCCGACGTGAAATTCCACGATGGCACCCCGCTCACCGCGGCCGATGTGGTGTTCTCGCTCAAACGGGCCCAGGCCCCCAGTTCGCAGATGAAGTCGCTGCTGTCTTCCGTCGAGGACGTGGTGGCCGTCGATCCGCTCACGGTGCACATCCGCACCCATGGCCCGGATCTGATCCTGCCGGACAACCTCACCAACCTCTTCATCATGAGCGAGGCCTGGACGAAGGCCCATCATGCGGAAGTGCTGCAGGACACGGCGGCCAGCGCCGAAAACTACGCCACCCGCCACGTCAACGGCACCGGCCCCTACACGCTGGCCTCCCGCGAGGCCGATGCCCGCACCGTGCTGAAGGCGTATCCCGCCTACTGGGGCAAGGGCCAGTTTCCGCTGGACGTGACCGAGCTGCAGTATGTGCCGATCAAGTCGGCGGCCACACGGGTGGCGGCACTGCTGTCGGGTGAGGTCGATTTCCTGCAGGACGTGCCGGCCCCAGGACGTTGCCCGCCTGAAGGCCGATGAGCACCTCACGGTGAAGAGCGGCCTCGAGAATCGCACCATCTTCCTGGGGCTGGATGTCGGTTCGAAGGTGCTGCGCCATTCGTCCGTGAAGGACCGCAACCCGCTGGCCGATGCCCGGGTGCGTGAGGGCGCTGGCGCTGGCCATCGACCGCGATGCCATCAGGAAGGCCGTCATGCGGGGGCTGTCCAGCCCGACCGGCATTCTGGCGCCTCCTTCGTCAATGGCTATACCGAGGCCCTGGCCGCTTTTCCGAAGGCCGATCCGGCCCGTGCACGCCAGCTGCTGGCCGAGGCGGGCTACCCGCAGGGTTTCACCCCTCACGCTCGACGCCCCCAACGACCGTTACGTCAACGACGAGGCTACTGCCACCGCCGTGGCGGGCTTTCTGGGGCGCATCGGCGTCAAGGTCACCGTGCAGGCCCGGCCCTTCGCCCTGCACAATGCCGTCCTGACCAAAGGGGAAAGCGATTTCTATCTGTATGGCTGGGGTGTGCCCACCCACGATTCCGCCTACGTGTTCGACTATCTGGTCCACACCCGCGGCAAGAACCGTCTGGGCACCTGGAACATCACCGGCTACAGCAATGCCGACATCGACGCGCAGATCGAGTCGCTGTCCACCGAGGCCGACCGCAACAAACGCAACGCCACCATCGCGCGCATCTGGGAGGCCACCAAACAGGCCGGGTTCTACATCCCCTGCATGACCAGATGATCACGTCCGCCGCACGCCGCGGCATCGAGGTGCCCCTGCACCCCAACAACATCACGTACTTCAAGTTCGTGACCGTCCAGGGACCCACGCGGCAATGAATGAAGCCATGACACGCGTCGCCCTTGCCCTGCTGCCATGATCGCCCGTCTCCTTGCCCGGCTGGGCCAGTCGGTTCTGGTGCTGCTGGTGGTCTCGATGGTGGCCTTTCTGGTCTTTCGCTACCTCGGCGACCCCACGGTCAGCCTGCTGGGGACGATGCCTCCGTGGCCGAGCGCGAGGCCTGATGGCCCGGCTGGGCTTCGACCAGCCGGTGCTGGTGCAGTACGGTGCCTGGCTGAAGCAGGTCCTGCAGGGGCCAGTTCGGTGTGTCCTACCGCTTCCACGAACCCGTGCTGTCGGTCATCGCGGCCCGCGTGCCGGCCACGGTCGAGCTGTCGCTGGCGGCGGCCCTGTTCGCCATCGTGGGCGGGATCGGCCTCGGCGTGCTGACGGCCATCCGCAACGGCACCCCTGACGGCGCGGGCCGTCATGGGCGTGTCGCTGGTGGGGGTCTCGCTGCCCACGTTTCTGATCGGCATCGGGCTCATCTACCTGTTCTCCGTCGAGCTGCAGTGGCTGCCGGCCTTCGGGCGCGGCACCCCTCACCCCCGTGGGTGGCTGGCAGACCGGGCTGCTCACCCGCTCGGGCCTGTCGGCACTGGTCCTGCCGGCCATCACCCTGGGGTTTTTCAAGCTCACGCTGATCATGCGGTTGGTGCGTACCGAAATGCTCGATGTCCTGGGGCGCGACCATCCGCTTTGCGCGCGCACGAGGGCCTCACCCGTGCCGCCCTCTCACGGGCGGCATGCACTGCGCAACACGCTCATTCCCGTCATCACCATCATCGGCCTGCAGCTGGGCTCGCTGATCGCCTTTGCCATCGTCACCGAAACCGTCTTCCAGTGGCCGGGGCTGGGCCTGCTGTTCATCAGCTCGATCCAGGGTGTCGATGTGCCCGTCATCGCGGCCTACCCGCTGCTGATCGGCCTGCTGTACGTCACCATCAACCTGGTCGTGGACCCTGCTCTGCGTCTGGGCCGATCCCCGTCTGCGGCGGCGATGAAATCCCCTGCAGTGCTGTACCCACTCCCAAACAGGTTGCACCGTGCCCGACGCTTCCCTGCCTGTCCCACCCTCTCGCCCGGCCCGCACGCGCATGCCCTGGCGCCAGTCCGACTCGCTGCTGCTGCGCAGTCTGGCCACCTCCCGCCTGACCCAGCTTGCCTCTGCTGGTGCTGACAGCCTGCGCTGCTGGCCGTGCTGGCCCCGTGGCTGGCTTCGCAGAACCCGTTCGACCCGGCGGCGCTGGACCTGCTCGACGCCTTCACCCGTCCGGGCGAGGCGGGCATCTCCGGTCGCACCTACTGGCTGGGGGCGGACGATCAGGGCAGGACGTGCTCTCGACCATCCTCTACGGCCTGCGCATGTCGGTGCTGGTCGGGGGCGTATCCGTGCTGCTGTCCATGCTCATCGGTGTCGGTCTGGGCGTGCTGGCCGGCTATCGGGGAGGCTGGGTGGATGCGCTCATCATGCGCCTGGCCGACGTGCAGCTGACCTTTCCCGTCCTGCTGGTGGCGCTGCTCATCTTCGGCATTGCGCGGGCGCGCTGCCTGCGGGCTACCGCGACGACATGGCCATCTACGTCATCATCGCCGCCATCGCCCTGTCCGACTGGGTGCAGTACGCCCGCACGGTGCGGGGCGCCGTCATGGTCGAGAAACAGAAGGACTACGTGGCTGCCGCGCGCCTGCTGGGGCGGCCCTCTCCCGTCATCCTGTGCCAGCACATCCTGCCCAACGTGCTGGCGCCGGTGCTGGTCATCGGCACCATCAGCCTGGCGCTGGCCATCGCTGCCGAATCCACGCTTTCCTATCTGGGCGTCGGCCTGCCGCCCACGCAGCCCTCGCTGGGGACGCTGATCCGCATCGGCCAGGGGTTTCCTGTTCTCCGGCGAGTGGTGGATCCTGCTCTTTCCTGCGCTGATGCTGCTGGCACTGGCGCTCTCCGTCAATCTGGTGGGTGACTGGCTGCGCGATGCCCTCGACCCGCGCCGGCACTGAGCCCATGAGGATACGAACATGCTGAGCAGCCCCTTCACCCATCGCGCCCGCCCGCATCGCCCCGATCCGGATGAGACGGGCTGCCACCACCATGCCGCCACGCGTACGATCCCACCTGCCCGGCAGGATCCTCCACTGCTGCAGGTCGAGGCGCTCGACGTGATCTTCGACACCACCGCGGGCCGCATCAGGGTCCCGCATCAGGTGTCCTTTGCGTGGCGCCCGGCGAAATTCTCGGCGTGGTCGGCGAATCCGGCGCCGGCAAGTCCCTGACCGGCCTGGCCGTCGCTGGGCCTCATCGATCCGCCCGGACGGGTGGCCCAGGGCCGGATCAGCCTCAACGGCGAGCGCATCGACGCCCCTGCGGGCGAGGCCATGCGCCGCCTGCGCGGCCGCCGCATCGCCATGGTGTTTCAGGATCCGCTCACCAGCCTGAACCCGGTACTCACCATCGGCCAGCAGCTCACCGAAACCATTCGCACCCACCTGCCGTTGTCCACCGCCCAGGCCCGCGAGCGGGCGCTGCAACTGCTGGCCGAAGTCGATATCCCGCAGCCCGACTGGCGTCTGTCCCAGTACCCGCACCAGCTCTCCGGCGGCCAGCGCCAGCGGGTGGCCAGTGCCCTGGCGCTGGCGGCCGATCCGGCACTGCTCATCGCCGACGAGCCCACCACCGCGCTGGATGTGTCCGTCCAGGCGCAGATCATGGCGCTGCTGCGGCGCCTGTGTCACCAGCGTGGCCTGTCGGTGCTGCTGATCACGCACGACATGGGCGTCATTGCCGAGACGGCCGACCGCGTGATGGTCATGTACGAGGGGCGCGTCATCGAGACCGGCCTGGTGCGCCAGATTCTCGACCGTCCCGCGCATCCTCACCCGCGCCCTGATGGGCGCCATTCCCCAACGCCCGTCATCGCCAGTACCGCCTGCCTGTGCCGGAGGCGGGGGCTCCGCGTCCCTTTGCGTACAGCAGCCGGCGAAGGGCATGCGCATGACAAGGAGGGGACAGCGAGGCCTCCCCGGCAACGGCGGCTGGTGCGGGCGTTGCGCCCGTCCTGCTGCAGGTCGAGCAGCTCTCCGCCGCTTCGACCTGTCGGCCGGCTGGCTCCAGCGCCTCCTCAGCCGCGAGCCGCGCCGCATTCTGCAGGCCGTCGATCAGGTCAGCTTCACCATTGCCCGGGGCCGAACCTTTGGCCTGGTCGGTGAATCGGGTTCCGGCAAGTCCACCGTCGCCCGCATGGTGGCCGGGCTGCTGGCGCCCGATCAGGGACGCATCGTCTTCGACGGCATCACCCGCAGCGGCCCGGGGCCACCCGGCTGGACCCAGCCCGGCAGCAGGCCCTGCGCCGCCGTTGCCAGATGATCTTCCAGGACCCCTACGCCAGCCTGAACCCCCGCTGGCGGGTGGCGCGCCTCATCGCCGAACCCCTGCACGCGCTGGGCATCACCGATGACCCGGCCGAGACCGAAGCCCGCGTCGCCGACATGCTGCGCCGCGTGCGCATGTCGCCCGACGATGCCCGCAAATACCCGCACCAGTTCTCCGGCGGCCAGCGCCAGCGCATTGCCATCGCACGCGCCCTCATCAGCCAGCCCGATTTCATCATCTGCGACGAACCCACCTCGGCCCTCGATGTTTCCGTCCAGGCGCAGGTGCTCAACCTCATGCGTGACCTGCAGGATGGATTCGGCCTGACCTATCTGCTCATCAGCCACGATCTTGCCGTCATCCGCTTCATGTGCGACGACATCGGTGTCATGCAGCAGGGGCCGGCTGGTGGAGCAGGGCGCTGCAGACACCGTGCTCGACGCCCCGCAGCATGACTACACCCGGCAGCTGCTCGCTGCCGTTCCGAACTCAGGGCTGGCAGCGGACTGAACGTCACTTTCCGGCTGCCATCCAGGGTCACCCTGTTCACTGATCAGCCTTTCGCGTGCCATTGCACTTCCGCCATGGGCTGCCTCCCGGCAGCTCCTGCTGCCTTGTCCTGCGTCCCAGGAGCTTTTTACGGGGACGTCCCGGGTTCAGAACACGCGCTACAGCCCGAGCCGCTGCGCCACGTAATCCGCGTCCTTGTCGCCGCGGCCCGACAGATTCACCAGAATGTGCTGGCTGGCCGGCAGCCTCGGTGCCTCACGCATCGCCCAGGCCACCGCATGGGCACTTTCCAGTGCCGGAATGATGCCCTCCACCCGCGACAGCGTCAGGAACGCCTGCAGCGTCTCGTCATCGCTGGCCGTCGTCTATTCCACGCGCCCGATGTCCTTCAGGTAACTGTGCTGCGGCCCCACGCCCGGATAGTCCAGACCCGACGCAATGCTGTGCACCGCATCCGGCGTGCCATCGGCCTTTTCCAGTACATAGCAGGCCATCCCGTGAATCTCGCCCGGCTTGCCGCGGGTCAGTGTTGCCGCATGCCGCCCCGGCCTGTCCAGCCCTTCACCGGCCGGCTCCACGCCCACCAGATGCACCCCGGCATCGTTCAGGAAGGCCGTGAACATGCCGATTGCGTTCGACCCCCACCCACGCAGGCCGCCACTGGTCCGGCAGACCGGCCATGCCGGTCCAGAAACTGCTGGCGCGCCTCGCGGCCGACGATCGCCTGAAAATCCCGCACCATTTTCGGGAACGGGTGCGGCCCCACCACCGACCCGATGGCGTAGATGAAACCTTCGGATTGGTCAGATACACCTCGAAGGCACTGTCCACCGCCTCTTTCAGCGTGGCTGCCCGCGTGTCACCGGCACCAGCTTCGCGCCCAGAATGCGCATCTTCGTCACATTCGGATGTTCCTTTTCGATGTCCACCTGACCCATGTGGATCTCGCAGGGAATGCCCACCAGTGCACAGCCGTGGCCAGCGCCACCCCATGCTGGCCGGCACCCGTCTCGGCAATCACCCGCGTCTTGCCCATGAATTTCGCCAGCAGCGCCTCGCCCAGGCAGTGATTGATCTTGTGCGCGCCCGTATGGTTCAGATCCTCCGTTTCAGGTGAATCTGCGCCCCGCCCAGCTGCTGCGACAGCCGCCGTGCATGAAAAACCGGACTGGGCCGGCCCACATAATCGGCCATCAGCGTCGCCAGCTCATTCTGAAAGTCGGCCTGCTGACGGATCGTCTCGTAGGCCGTGTTGATGTCATCCATCGCCTGCTTCAGCGCAGGCGGCACCAGCTGTCCGCCGTAGCGGCCAAAATAGCCCTGCGCATCGGGAAGACTGGCATCGGGAAGCGGGAACGCAGAAGAAACCGTGGAAGCAGACGAAGCCGAAGAATCCGAAATGGACATGGTGTCTCCAGAAGGTACGGAACGGTACATGAGCGCGTGTCATGGACTCATTCGCTCGATGTCCCCGGCCGCCTGCTGCAAGGGAACCTCCGCAAAAGTCTGCGAGCGCTTCGGGCCCAGGATGGCCCGGGCATGGAAGCCAAAGTGCCGCAGGGCTTTTGCAGGGGCATCCAGGGCTGCCGTGCGCAGGAAAGGCTGGTCACCTTGCCATGCAGGGGCAACGCTGCCAGCGCGGGAGCGAATGCGTTCATGACGCACGAATGGGGTTCATGACAAACTCGGTATTGTCCCACTGTGTTGCCCCCTGTCTGGAAACGCCGTGTTCGTGGGCTGCGTATCCTGCTGTCCGGTCCCTGCAGTTTTCGTGGGCATCGTCCCACCGTGCCTCGCGGCACCGGTCTGCAGGGCTTTCCGACCGGGGCATCCCTGACACCTGCACCTGCACCGTGTCACCTGCGCACCGCCGGTCTGTACACCCGCACTTTCTGCACCCCGCACCCGACTGCAGAAACACCATGCCCCACCATGTCGCCATGCCTGCCCCCATCCCGGCGCCGCTTCCCTGATGCCGAGCCCCTGCTGAGCCACTGTTTCGACACGCCGCTGGGCTCCCATGGAGTCATTGCCGGCCCCTGGGCGTCAGCCTGCTCGAATTCACGACACGGCCCGCCTGCAGCGCGAGGCGTGACGACCTCTGCCGGCTGATGTCCACCGACATCCTCCCGGCCAGAACGAGGGCACCCGCCAGGCCGAGCACGAAATCACCGAATATTTCCAGGGTATCCGGCGCGTCTTCAGCGTACCGCTCTTCACACCGGGTACCCCTTTCCAGCAGGGCGTCTGGGCGGTACTGCGCGACATTCCCTACGGCCAGACCATCAGCTACCAGCACGAAGCCCGGATCCTCTCCAACCCGCGTGCCATTCGCGCCGTGGCGGCGGCCAATGGCGCCAACCGCGTCTCCATCATCATCCCCCTGTCATCGGGTCATCGGCAAGAATGGCACCCTGGTCGGCTACGGGGGTGGCCTGTCGCGCAAGCAGCAGCTCCTGGCCCATGAACAGGAATGGGAGCAGCCCTCCCTGTGGGTCAGCGGCTGAACAGCGATGCCGCCCCATCGCCCCAGCCACCGCCGCCAGCAGCGGCAGCACCGCCGCATGGTGCTGTCCGGTGAACCCCATCACCAGCGCAAAGGCCGTCAGCGGCGCATTCATCGACACCGCCAGAAAATCCCACCGACCCCGCCACGGCCGCCGCCAGCACACTGGCCTCGCCGGCCACACCGGGCAGCACATCCCATACCGGCAGCAGATGCGGCCCCAGGCCCGCAGCCAGACCGGCCAGCGCGCCAATGGCCACGCCGGGCGTCAGCGTCCCCCATCAGGCGCCGCTGCGCAGGGTGAGCAGCACCACCGCCGTCTTGCCCGCCAGCAGGGCCAGGCAGAGCTGCAGCGTCGTGCCGTCATACGCCGTCTGCGCCGCCGAGCGGCCGTTGCCCAGCACCTGTGGCAGCCAGATCGCCACCACCCCCGTCAGCGCCAGTGCCAGCGGCAGTGCCCACAGCACCCTGCCATTTCTGCGCCCGGTGCTTCTCCACGTGCTGCACAGCCCGCCGGAAGGCTGCCGCCGGCAACCCCACCAGCACCCCGATCAGCGCACACCAGCCCACCGTCACCGCCGAGCCACTGATCTGGCCCAGCACATGAAGGTCTCGGTCGATACCGTCACACGGGCCACCAGCGTCGCAATCACCGACACCGTCAGCGCAACCACCCCATACCGTATCGAGAAACGCGCCAGCAGAATCTCCAGCGCAAACACCGTCCCGGCCAGCGGCACCTGATACACCCCGGCCAGACCGGCCGCCGCCCCGCAGGCCACCAGCAGGCGCCGCATCTCGTCATCCAGTCGCAGACCATCCACGATCCGCCCGGCAAACAGTGCGCCCAGTTCCCGTGGTGCCACCTCCCGGCCAATCGGCGCCCCCTGAGCCCACCGCCACGATCTGCAGCACCGCATGCATCACGTTCTCGAAAAAGGGTGGCCGCCGGCGCCTCGGTGTATCGGCCGCCACCGCCCCGTTCACTCCCACCACCGGGCGGCCCCGGAGCTGCAGCAGCGCCCAGCCCAGCGTCACCACCAGCCCGCCACCCAGCAGCGCCAGCATCCGCCGTTCCGGCGTCGTTCCTTCCGTCACGATGCGTGCCTGCGCCTCGGTCTGCCCAAAAGCCAGATGCTCGACCCCATGGATCAGCCACGACAGCGCTGCTGCCCCAGCCCGCAGCCACCCCGGTCAGGATCATCGCCAGCAGCAGACGCCACCGGATGCCCCTTCGGAACGGGACGCCTGCAGGGCAGGGAACGGCTGTGCAGAGTGGGAGCCTGTGCAGCGGGAACCTGTAGCACAGGGCTGGCCCCGGCCGGAGAGGAAGGGGCGGGCAGGGAGAAGGGCAGCATCAGGCATCATGGCAACCGCAGGAGCGTCCAGCCGGCCATTTTAGAGCGTGTCATGGATGGACGGGCTGGCAGAAGAAGCCCGGCTGAAGCAGTTATCTGCGGGTGCGGGGACCGCTCCCCGGGCGGCACCGAAATCACCACCGACACCCGAATCTCCGTGGGCACCTCCGGCTGCACTTCCTGTGGTGAGGCGCTGGCCCTCCCGCTCCAGATATAGCGCCCGGCCAGCACCCGGCAACGCCTTTTTCCGGGCCGGGCCAGGCAATCTCCAGCTGTCCGACCGGTGAAGGTGATGCCGTCAGTTCGACGGGCAGCCGTGTTTCCTGCTCCCGCCACTGCGCATGGCGGCCTGTTTCGATGGCCTCGCGCACGATCCTGACACCTGCCGGCCCCAGTGCATCCTGGTCCTGCCACTGGATCGTCGTCTGCTCGGCCGTTTGCCGTTGCACCCTGACCTCGGTCTGACGCACGGTCTGGCGCGCCTGCCTTGCTTCGGCCGGTGGTACCGTGGTCTTGCGGGATGTCTTGCTCCGGGTTCCCCGGGTGCGTGCCTTCGGTGCCGGTGATACATCCGGCAGATCGCCGCCCGGACCCGCCATGCTGTCCGCAGTGGCATCCATCGACGCAGAGATTCCCGACGGCATGTCTGCCTGTCCTGCAGCCGCCGATGTCCCGGCCTGCTGCGAGGCGGCCTTCGTCCGGCGACGCGGGGCGGCCCGCTTCGTCGTGCCTTCCGTCGCTGCTTTTGTTCTGGTCCGCGTGGCAGCCTTCCGTCGCGGGGCCGCCACAGGTTCATCCACATCAGCCACCTTGGCCACCACGGTTCCGGCCATGGCCTGGTCAGCCACATCAGCTACCACGGTCCCGGCCATGGCCCGGTCAGCCATATCAGCCACCACGGTTCCGGTCATGGCCCGGTCAGCCACGTCAGCCATCACCGTCCCGGCCCGGACCTCACCGGCCACGTCAGTCCGTACCCTTCCTGCACCGACCGTTTCAGCCACGGATGCACCGGCGTCATGGATCCTGGCCATCTCCGTGATCCCGGCCTCAGCCATGGCCGGTTGCCGCCCAAGCCGGGATGGCGGGGTGGACGTCCCCTCGTGTGCGACTGTGCCCATATTTGTCGCAACGACGGCTGGAAGCGGCTCCCGCACCACGTCCCGCGCCTGGAGCATGCCCGGTACGCCAGCACCGGCACCCTGACCAGCCACCGTCGCCAGTGGCACCGCTGCCCGTGCAGGGCAGCCGCACCGCAACCTGTTCCACTGCGCCGTGCGCGGCGCTCTCGTGCGCCGGTGCTGCCTTCTTCTGTGGCCACAGTGTGCCATGCCCATCCCCGCACTCACTGAGGCCAGCAGGGGCAGGGCTGCCGTATCGTGCTGGCCCGTGAAGCCCATCACCAGCCCGAACGCCGTCAGCGGCGCATTCATCGACACCGCCAGAAAGGCCGCCGACCCCGCCACGGCTGCCGAATGCAGATCGGCCTTTGCCGCGCTGGGGGCAGCCACTCCCAGACCGGCAGCTGGTGCAGCCCTGTGCCCAGCAGGATGCCCGACAGAGCCCCCAGCGCCACTGCCGGCTGCAGCGTCCCGCCATAGGCGCCACCGCGCAGCGTGGCCAGCACCACCACACTCTTGCCCAGAATCAGCGCCAGACACATGCCCATCGTGATGCCGTCGTAGGCCGTCTGCGCCACCGAGCGCCCGTTGCCCAGCACCTGCGGCAGCCAGATCGCCACCACCTCCGTCAGCAGCAGTGCCAGCGGCAGCGCCCACAGCACATCCCACTGCTTGGCCCGATACTGTTCCGCATGCAGCACCGCACGCCGGAAGGCCGCCGCCGGCAGCCCCACCAGCGTCCCGATCACCGCGCTCCACAGCACCGTCACCACCGATCCGTCGATCTGGCCCAGCACATAGAAGGCGTCGGTCGTCACCTCGACGCGTGCCACCACCGTCGCAATCACCGACACCGCCAGCGCCACGATCCCGTGAGGTCACCGTAAACCGCCCCAGCAGGATCTCCAGCGCAAAGATCGCCCCCGGCAAATGGCACCTGATACACCCCTGGCCAGTCCCGCAGCCGACCCACTGGCCACCAGCAGCCGGCGCATCTCCTCGTCGATGCCCAGCCGGTCACAGATCCGTCCACTGAACAGCGAACCCAGCTCCCGCGGTGCCAGTTCGCGTCCGATGGGGAGCACCCGAACCCACCGCCACGATCTGCAGCAGCGCGTGCACCGTCCCCTCGAAAAAGGGTGGGTGCCGGCGGGCGGGCGTATCGGGCCGCGATCGCCCCCTTGATCCCCACCACGGGCCGGCCCTTCACCTGCAGCCACGTCCAGCACAGCGTCACCAGCAGCCCGGCGCACAGCAGCGCGCCCATCCGCCGCCCGGCGTCGTGCCCTCCGTCACGATGCGTGACTGGGCCTCGCTCTGCCCGAAAGCCAGATGCTCGACGAAATGAATCATCCACGACAGTGCGGCCGCCGCCAGCCCCGCCGCCACACCGGTCAGCACCACGGCCAGCACCAGCCGCACCCCCGGAAAGGGAGGAGGAGAAGCGTTTTTCATCATGTCCGATACAACAAAACAGACAAATGCCCAGCATTTTATGCGCGATGTGGCGATTTATAATGTGTTGTTACAAATTCCGCCTGTTTTTGGTGGCTGATGTGGCGGCCCCATGGCTGTCGGATTCTCTGCCAGATTCCGGCCCGATTCCCTGCCGTTCTTGAAGATTTGCGTGGCCAGCACCCCCACACGCTTGCCCAGAATCAGCTCTGGACATTGCCCGTCTGGGGCGTGTGTCCTGGACTCATTCGTCCCCGCGAACCTGCCTTCAGGCGGTCGTCCTGGCCAAACTGCGGGGTTGCAGAAAACGGCGTCCCCCATGTCCTGCGTGGCCTTCGCCCCGGCCAGCCGTTACACTGTCGGCTTGCAGCGATGTGGATACTGGGCATCCCGCTTCCTGGGCGCGTTCTTCTTCCGTGCCCCGCCTTCTTTCACGCCCCGCTGCCCTTCCTTCCCTGCTGGGTGCCGGCCTGACTGGCGCGCAGCATCAGCGTGGTCCTGACCAGCGTACTCTGTGATCCCGGGATTGTCATGCCAGCCAGAATCTTGATGATCGACAACTACGACTCCTTCACCTACAACATCGTCCAGTACCTGGGCGAGCTGGGGGCGGACGTCACCACCATCCGCAGCGACGCCATCGACCTGGATGGCATCCGCAGCAACAATCCTTCCCACCTGATGTTCTCTCCCGGCCCCGGTGACCCGGACGGCGCCGGCGTCACCCTCGACGCCATCCGCACCTTTGCCGGCCAGATCCCCATGTTCGGTGTCTGCCTGGGCCAGCAGGCCATCGGCCAGGCCTTCGGCGGCAAGGTCGTGCGCGCCAAACGGGTCATGCACGGCAAGCACGACACCGTCATCCACAACGGCAAGGGCGCCTTTGCCGGCCTGCCCGAGCGCTTCCAGATCGTGCGCTACCACTCCCTCGTCATCGACCCCGCCACCGTTCCTGACTGCCTCGAAGTCACCGCCTGGACCGAAGATGGCGAGATCATGGGCCTGCGTCACCGGAGCTGCCGATCGAAGGTGTGCAGTTTCACCCCGAATCCATCGAAAGCGAACACGGCCATGCCCTGTTCAGGAATTTTCTGGAGCAGAACCACGAGCATCACCCCGCAGGGAAGCCCTCACGCGCACCATACGAGCATCGCGAAATCTTCCATGACGAGATGCTGCACCTGATGCGCATGATCATGCAGGGTGAAGTTTCGCCCGTCATGACCGCCGCCATCATCACCGGCCTGCGTGTCAAGAAGGAATCCATCGGCGAGATCGCCGCAGCCGCCGAAGTCATGCGGCAGTTCGCCACGCCCGTCCACGTCGCCAGCAGACAGAACTTCATCGACATCGTCGGCACCGGTGGCGACGGCGCCCCACTCCTTCAACATCTCCACCACCGTCATAGTTCGTCGTGGCGGCCGCCGGTGGCGCCGTCGCCAAGCACGGCAAACCGCAGCGTCTCTTCCAAACTCGGCGCGGCCGACGTCCTCGAAGCCCTGGGTGCCAACATCATGCTCACCTTCGCCCAGGTCGCTGCCGCATCGACCTCTGCGGCATCGGCTTCATGTTCGCCCCCAACCACCACCCGGCCATGAAGAATGTCGCCCCCATCCGCAAGGAACTGGGCGTGCGCACCATCTTCAACATCCTCGGCCCCCTCACCAACCCTGCATCTGCACCCAACAACCTGCTCGGCGTCTTCCACCCCGACCTCGTGGGCATCTTCGTGCGCGTCATGAAACAGCTGGGCGCCGAACGTGTCCTGGCCGTGCACGGCATGGACGGCATGGACGAAATCTCCCTCGGCGCCGACACCCTCGTCGGTGAACTGCGCAACGGCCAGATCAGCCAGTACCGCATCCATCCCGAAGATTTCGGCTTCCAGATGGCCTCCAACCGCCAGCTGCGCGTCAGCACCCGCGAAGAATCCCGCGACATGCTGCTGGCCGTCCTCGACGACACCCCCGGCGCCCCCGTGACATCGTCGCACTCAACGCCGGCGCAGCCCCTCTACTGCTGCGGCGTATCCGGCTCGCTGGCCGAAGGTATCCGCCTCGCCCAGCAGACCATCGCCTCCGGCGCCGCCCGTGAAAAGCTCGACGAGTTCGTGCGCGTCACCCAGTCCTTCGGCAACTGAAGCGGTCCAGTAACTGAAACTGCCTGTGCTTCCGGAGGCTTTCGGCTCCCGCCGGCCGTCCCCTTTTCTGGCGTCACGCCGACGATATACGCAGGATCGGCTGCCGTTCCGTACCCTGTCGGGGCTGAACCGACAGGCTTCTGTTTGCCCATGGAGCGCTCCCGTCTGGCCACGATGGCGTCCCCTCTGCTCCTGGTGGAAGGGCATCAGTATCGGCAGCGCCTCATCATCATTTGGTAGTCACCATGAAAGTTCCAACTGTTCTGGAAAGAATCATCGCCACCAAGCGCGATGAAGTCCGCGCCGCCTGTGCAACACTGGGCGAACCCGCCCTGCGCGGCTCAGGTCGCCGAACGCCTGAAAAACGACCCCGCGCGGCTTCGCCCGCGCCATCCAGCAGCGGGTCATGGCCGCCGCCGCAGCCTTCAATGCCGGACACACCCCGGCACCCGTTGCGCCCGCCATCATCGCCGAAGTCAAGAAAGCCAGCCCCAGCAAGGGCGTCATCCGCCCCGACTTCGAGCCCATTGCCTTCGCCCGCAGCTACGAAAAAGGGGTGGTGCCACCCTGCCCGTCCGTCCTCACCGACCGGCAGTACTTTCAGGGGCCACGACGACTACCTCCGCCAGGTACGCGCAGCCGTTTTCCATTCCCATCCTGCGCAGGACTTCACCATCGACCCTGGCAGGTGCAGGAAGCCGCTGCCATCGGCGCCGACTGCATCCTGCTCATCGTCGCCGCCCTCTCCGACGACCAGATGGCCGAACTCGCCGCCTGCGCCCGGGAAAACCAGCTCGATGTCCTCGTCGAAGTGCACGACGGCGCCGAACTCGACCGCGCCCTGCGTCTCGACACCCCGCTCATCGGCATCAACAACCGCAACCTGCACGACTTCAGCGTCAGCCTCGACACCACCCTGAACCTGCAGAAGCGCCTGCCCACCGACCGCGTCACCATCTCCGAAAGCAGCATCGCCGGTCCACAGGACATCGCCCTTCTGCGCCAGGGCGGCATCCACGCCTTCCTCATCGGCGAAACCCTCATGCGCGCCCCCGACCCGGGCCTGCAACTGGCCCGCTGGCTGGCAGGCTGAACGTCTCCCCCAGGAACGCCCCCCTTTCAGAGCGCTGCCCTTTTTCGCCGCCTTCCTTTTCGAAGAAGAACCTTCCCCAGCCACGCTGCCCACAACGGATTGGCCTCGCCGGTGGCCTCCAGCTTCAGCGTGGCGGGCGCCGCATCCAGCACGACCTGCGTGCCAGAAGCTCGTCCCGCCTGAACGCCATCACCTCCACCCGGTCGCCGGGCGAATACCGGGTCAGCACCGTCTTCAGACGGGCCTCCGTACAGCGCAGCCCATCCAGCGCCACCAGCCGGTCTCCTGCCGACAGTCCCGCACGTGCAGCCGCCCCATCGCGCTCTGCGCTCAAAATGGCCAGCTCCCCGTCGCGCATCCCGGTACGAGCCCCCAGTGAACAACGCTCCTCACCCGAAGGCGTCTCCCGCAGCACCAGACCCAGCGGCCTGAACAGCTTCGTCAGCGGCAGTTCCCCGGTCCCATAGGGCCACGCCCGGATCTGCCGCCGCAGATCCAGCCCCGTCGCCCTCGCGAATCAGCGCCGGCATCTCATCCTCCCCCACGCCCGCCGCACGGAAGGTACCAGTGCCCGGTACGAAACAGCGTGTCCGCCGACCACGGACATCGAGACTTCATCGCGCCTGCGCCGCCCCGCATGCCCGTCACTGCCTGTACCTGCACCCGCACCTGCGCCTGCACCCGTACCTGCACCCGTACCTGCACCTGCACCCGCACCCGCACCTGCACTCTGCACCTGTGCCCGCACTCGCTCCTGTCTGGTCTTCCCGCGGCAGCGCGTCATCGGCATAGAACCCCCGCCCGAATCGCTGCCACAACAGCCGCATCACGTCATCCAGTGACTTCTGCCCGCCGGTCCGTTCCCGGATCAGCAGATCCAGGCACAGCGCCACCAGCGATCCCTTCACGTAGTAGCTCGACACCGCATTCAGCGTATTCTCATCCGGCCGGTAATACTTGATCCACGCATCGAAACTCGACGCCGCCACACTCTGCAGTCGTCGTCCAGGATTTGCGGCCACCCGCTGAACGCTCTTCTCCAGCAGCCCCAGATAGGCCTGTGCATCAATCACCCCCGACCGAACCAGCATCAGATCGTCGTAATACGATGTGAATCCCTCGAACACCCACAGCAGGGTCCGTATATACCTCGCCACCCAGATCGTAGGGCGCAAACCGCGCCGGCTTGATCCGTTTCACATGCCAGGTATGGAAATACTCGTGCGCCGCCAGCCCCAGAAACGTCTGATATCCCGCCGGCGTCCCCTGCATCCCCACCCACGGCAGATCATCCCGCGAACATATCAGCGCCGTACTGCTGCGATGCTCCAGTCCCCATAACCATCGCCCACCGCCATCACCAGAAACAGGTAGCGCGATACCGGTGCCCGCTTCGTTCCTGGTTCGAACAGGGCGACCTCCTGCGCACAAATGGGCTTCAGATCGGACACCAGCCGACCAAAATCCACATCGGCACGCCCCGTCACCACCACCTCGTGACGCACCCCCAACCTCGAAAACACGCCACCCGAAAACGCCCCATCTCCACCGGATGGTCAACCAGCGCATCATAATCCCGTGCCCGAAAACGCCCGAACGCATACAGCGCCGCATCCTCTCCATGGTGGGTATCCACCCGCACATCCGGAACGGACAGCACATTGGCCGTCATGCGCCCCGCCGCAGCCGCTCGCATACCTGCCGTCGCACGTCCTGCAGCAGCCGCTTGCATTCCTGTCGCGGCACGCTCCGTCGCAGCAGCCCGCATGCCTCTCGTCACGAGCGCCTCCGCAGGAACCCGCACACCGGTCGTCGTGCGCCCCTTCGCGGCAGCCTGCATACCGGTCGTCGTGCGCCCCTCCACAGCAGTTTGTGCACTGGACCTCGCGTATTCCGCCACGGCGGTTCGCACGGCTGCTGTCACATGCCTCGCAGCAGTACTCTCTTCGCCCCCGGCTGCCGGACTGCCGTGGACCATTCCCCTGACTCCAGAGGCGGCAACCTGTTCAGACTTCCCTGTCGCCTTGCGCGGAGACTTGCGCTCTGTTTTTCTGGCTGCTGCCACCGGCCTCCACACGTGGCAGTGTGGTCGCCAGTTGCCAGTCCGCATAACCAGGCCCGGCGGGCGGCAGAATATCCACGGTACATGGCCTCGTCTTCCTGGCCCCCGCACCGCCAGAAAACACACTGCTGCCATTGAAAAACCATGCGTCGTATCCAGATGCGCCGCCCGGACAGACAGATCCCACGCATACACCTGATAGCGCACAAGTAGCCCGAAACCATCAGTCGGCAGGGCCCCGCACCGCCATGTGTGCTTGTCAACCTTGAACACCGGCACTGGCATTCCGGGATCCGGCACCTCTTCCTCATGCACAGACCGGCCGGAGGCCTGGACGCTGCTGCCACCGATTTCCTGCCCGCTCGCAAGGTGCCTCCTGCAGTTCCGCACCCTCCGTCCCATTCTGCCCTCTGCCCTGGGCGCCACGATGCCTCTTGCCCGAGCCCTGTTCTGCTCCCTTTTGTCTTGCATCCCATGATGCCCCTCGTTCTGCGTCCCGTGATGCCGCTTGTCCTGTGCCCCCTGACGCCGCTTGTCTTGTGTCCCGCGATGCCTCTTGTCCTGTGCCCCCTGACGCCCTTTTGTCTTGCGCTCCGGGATGCTTCCTGTTCTGCGTCCCGTGGTGCCCCTGTTGTCCTGCGTCCTGTGTCGTTCCTTGCCAGCTGTCCCGTACTTGCGCTGCAGACAGTGAGTGCTTCAGACGGGCAGGAGGGCGATGGCATGCCCAGGCCGAAACCTGATCCACATGCCGGGCAAACTCCCGCACCAGATAACTGCCCGAATCCACACCGGCAGAACCAGTTCCTGGCCAGAAGGTTCCGGATTGGCCACCCACATCATCACCTCGAACAGGTGAGCCCCCGGGATTCACCGGAAAAATCGAATAATGAACCGCGTCCAACACCAGACTCCAACACAAAGACAGGAAAACAGAACAGCCACCCCGGTAACCCCCCGACCGACGCATCAGGCATTTCGACAGCCTTCCCGATGACCAGGGGAGCTCTCCGCAAAGTCCTGCGGCACTTTGGCCTCCATGATCGGGCGATCCTGTGCGTTGCCATTGCCGCCAGTAGCCCTGCTATTGCCGCCAGGGCGCCTTCTGGCTCATCCCGATCCCGGGGCCAAACCACTCGCAGACTTTTGCGAATCTCCCCGGTGATCCCGGTGGGCTCGTTGACAGCAGGGGGCGCGTAGCCAATTCTCCCCAAGGCCATTCTCCATGACAACCTGCGTCCTGTTCCAGCCACGCCCGCTGTACGCGCGCCAGCCCCAGCCCATCACCCCATCACCCCATCGCCCCATCACCCCCATCACCCCATCACCCCATCACTCCCATCACCCCATCACCCCATCACCCCATCAACCCATCAACCCATCAACCCATACCCATCAACCCATCAAACCCATCAACCCATCAACCCATCAACCCACCAGCCCACCAGCCCACCTGTCGCCATCCCTCCATCTCTCCAACCCTCCGGCAGCCGGTTGCCAGTCCCCCACACCTGGAATCAACCTGCAAGTGCAACACCCCATCCCCATTGAGGTGTTGCCATGGAACAGCCCCTGAATCTTGACCCACCTCAGCCCTGTAGAGCGAGCCACCATCACGTTCCGCAATCTCCATATACCATGGCTGCGGGGCAACACAGCGAACCTCCCAATGTTCTGCTGTGCCAGTTCCTGCCCAACAAGGGCATGGATCTTTCAGCCATCAGCCGGACCCGCCTGAACGACATTGCCCGACTGGTGAACGGGGGCCCGCGCCTGGTACTGGATGCCCACCTCCTGACGAAGACATGACGAAGATTCTTGAAGGCCACGCCAGGAAGCCTCTTGTTGCACTTGACTCTTGAGATCGCCCTCCTGCAACCGTCCATGTCCGGTACTGTTCCCCCACCCAGGCCGGACCGTGCATGCCCCGCCACTTGCCTGCTGACCGGCCTGGGTGCGTGTGCTGAACGCCTCCGCCCCGCGATACCACTCCCTGGAATGTGCGCGGACAGGACTGCGGACACTGAATTCTCAATGGCCTCCAGGAACCCTCAGCAAAAACTCTGCGACACTTCAACCCTCACGTCTGGGCGCTCCCGCACATTGCCATGCTGCCAATAGATCTGCCATTTGCCGGCAAATGGCGTCCTCTACTACTCGGTCATGGACAAAGCGCTGGCAGACCCATGCAGCGTGATCCTGGACCGGGTACTGCCGACACGGTCAGCGCACCCAAAAGGAGTCTCCGGACCGGTCCTGCCCGGGCGTTGCCTATCTTGCCCGCCAGAGACGGACGGCTGCTGCGCGAGTGCGCCTGTCCAGCAAACGGCGGCTGGTGCCAGCGGGGAAATGAGCCTGTAAGCACGTTTCAGTCCCTTGTGCAGTTCCGAGCAACGTTCCCCGGGCAGCAGTCCAGACAGCAGTCGGAGCAGCAGTCCCGGGCAGCGGTCCCGGAGCAGCAGTCCAGGCAGCAGTCCCGGGCAGCGGTCGGAGCCAGTAAGCAATACGTAACTTC
>BNJV01000646.1_pt1 | contig 32971 bp, 48 predicted proteins | sample 8540591 | NCBI WGS metagenome assembly BNJV01 (sample SAMD00202457, study PRJDB9452) | human saliva metagenome | host: Homo sapiens | reverse complement strand
TTGATCTTTCTCTGCCTCTTACATGAGCCATATACAGTAACTGCAAAATTAGCATCGAATGTAATGTTGACACCTGATTTTGAAAGCAAACTGCCTCTTGTTCGAGGCTTTTCCACGATCATATCTGCACTTTCCATTACATCACAACCTGTTTTGGTCTTGAGATGATCGAAAAAGTATCTCCGCATAGCTTATAAATATTGTGGGTTCCGAATACAAGGTCCCACATGGCGGTGAGATTTCTTTATTTTCTCCACCTCTTCGGCTTCCTGCATCATGCACAGATACCTATAATCATATCAGGATTTTTTCCTTGCTCTGCTGTCCTCTGCCGTCAAAGTCTGTCATCTCTTACCGTACAGGTATTAAACAGTAGAGGTCAGCATCCTCTTCATTTCTCAGCTTCTATATGTCCTGTTCCGCTAAGTATTCCGAGCTTTTCGGAGTCTCTTGCATTCATCTGACATCCAGTGACCACCTTATGTTTATCTCCTTGTCTATCCCCTGCGTGTATTATCGTTGACTCAGACATGAAATATTCCTGTCTAGGTTCTCTGTAGAGTATTAAATTCTCCATAATCCTCTTTCTATCTTGCTTTAAATATGGTCCATCACAATATCATACTCATTTGCTTCAAAGTCCACATCAGTCTGAAAATCATATACCCGGCCTCTAAAGTGTATTCTCACTAGTAATCCGAGTATCTGTCATAGTATCTCAGCACCAATGATCTGTGACCGCGCTTATTTAATCCGATAAGCGGTACTATTACCTTTTACGCCTTTTAGGAATAATCTCTTCACGTGAAAACTGGCTCAAGTATACCAAACTTTGACCTTTTCAAAGATTGTCAAGTGAGTATACTCTGACTTCATATCCTTTCGCAGACTCTTGGAAGCCCCAAAAGCTATATCTATATTGTAGTTTTCCTTATAGTATCCGCTTAGAATCTTTTCAAACAGCGGTCTTAGATCTATCTCATTTCCAAGAGGCATAAATCAGAGTACCACCGTATTTTTGACTCTTTTAATATAGCGTCAATATCTTTTATTATGCTTTCACTTGCAGATTACACTTCCTCTTTTTGTAAGTGCATTCCTTTTTATTAAAAGTTCTCTGGCATCTTTTTTAGTCATTTTTCAGTCATTTTATTTCCGAACTTTTTGACCAAGGTCTCTGTAATACTGCGTCAGCTTCCTTTATTGACACATTGTTAAGGCTCTGCTCTTAAGTTTTTCTTTTACAACCTCCAAATATTCTTTTCTAAGCTCGGCCTGTTCTCTTCCCTCAGTCAGACCTACACTCTTTTGCTTATGTGATCAATTTATTCTGTCAATCTTTATATTATCCATCTTTCACCTCTTATTCCAAACAATCCAGCCAATCAAAATCCTTATTTTTGTTTGGCGGAAAATATAGTGCCTATTTTTCACCCTTTGCAATATTTTCTATTATACTCATATCGCTTGCACTTGCAATTACCATATCATCCTGAATTGGTGGCAATCTGTGCCGTCAAAAAGCTTTAATATACATTCCGCCTGTTCCAAGATTTGACTTTTGAGTGGACTTTACCCATACTCATATATTTGTCAACATCGTCCACATAGTCGATAAACTTTGCATCCCTTATTGGTATTCAGATCGTCTGTATACAGTCCGTCAATGTCCGATAAAAGCATAAGAAGGTCGGCTTCAGTCAATGCGCTTACCAAGCGGAAAGTCTATCATTGTCTCCGAACTGTATCTCTATATGTTGAAATAGTATCATTTTCATTGACTATAGGCACTGACCGTATGTCGCTGTGTAAATGTAGCCTTTGCATTGTCACAGTAAGTATCATCCATGATGGTTGTCTTTGTCATCAAAATCTGTGCTATTCTGATACTGTACTCTGAAAAAGAGCTTTCCTGTATTCCATTATAAGTCTGGCCTGACCGATTGCGGCAAGCGCCTGCTTTTCACATAGAGTTGACGGCTTTTCGTTTTATTCCGGTGAATGCCTTCCTGTTGCAATAGCACCTGATGAAACAAGTATTACCTCCTTACCTGCTCCCTTCAAATCGGCTATCCGCCTTATAAGTTTTCTATCTTTGAAAGATTAAGCTCACCTGTCTCACTGTGTGTATACTTGAAGAACCTATCTTTATAACAATCCTTTTTGGCATCTCTTACCTTTTTCTTATATCCATTACCTCTCCTTGTAACTCTCAATAATTCTTTCTGCCATAAGCCCGTCCATAGCCGACTCATTATACATCCTGCATATCCTGCACCTTCGCCGCAAGGGTATATGCCTGCAATATTCGACTCAAGCGCCTCGTTTCTGCTTATCCTTACAGGTGATGAAGTCCTTGACTCTATAGCCGCCACATATGCGTCATCATTTATGAATCCTTTTATCTTCCTGTCAAAATCCTTAAAAGCCTCTTTCATACTCTCATAGATTTCCGTAGGGAAAAGCTTGTCAACTCTTGATATCTTTGTGGCTCCCTTTATCTTAAGGTCTTCAGTTTCAAAGTCCTTACTTTCCACACCATCTAAAAATCTACCAGTCTTTGCACAGGTACTTTACCTTCTCCCATCTTATACGCACTTTCCTCAAGTAGCCTTTGAAACTCTATCCCCTTTAGAGGGTCGTCCTTGTCGCCAAATTTATCAAAGTCTTCTTCAGATACACTTACAATTATGGCCGAATTGGCTTCACCCGAGTCTCTTTTATGGTAGCTCATACCGTTTACGGCAATTCTTTCACCTTCTGTGGAAGCATTCACTATGAATCCTCCGGGGCACATACAAAAATGAGTCACACCTCTGTCAAAGCTTGATCTGAATGTAAGCTTATACGGCGCCGGCGATAAAAATGCCGCTTCCTTTTTTCCGTACTGTGATACATCTATCAGATGCTGTGAATGTGAAACTCTTATTCCCAGCGCAAAAGCCTTAGGTTCCATATATACGCCGAGGTCTTTTAACAGCTTAAAAGTATCTCTTGCGCTGTGCCCTAACGTCAAAATTATATCTTCACAAGGTATATCTTCTGTCTGATTTGTCTTTGTATTTAATACCCTTATATGCTTACTTTTTGTTTTTATATCTTCTATCTATAAGCTTGGTATCAAATCTTACTTCTCCACCAAGTCTTATTATCTCTTCTCTGATTGACTTAACTATGCCCGTCAAAAGATCCGTTTCCTATATGAGGCGTTGTCATATAGTATCTCCTTAGGAGCCCCGTATTCTACCAAGATCTCAAGTACAAACTTATTTCTTCCGAAAGTGTCCTTTACCAAGGTGTTTAACTTGCCGTCTGAGAAATGTACCTGCTCCGCCTTCACCAAACGAAACATTGGATTCGGATTCAACTTGCCTCATTCCAGAACCTGTCCACACTTTCTTTTCTTTCATCTCACATTCACCGCGCTCTACTACTATAGGTCTTAAACCGTTTTTAGCCAGTAAGAGTGCCGCAAATATACCCGCCGGACCGAAGCCCGCCACTACAGGTCTTTTAATATCAGTCGCTTTCAGCACTTTTGCATCCTTATAGGCATATATTACAGGCTTTGCAAGGCTTAAGCTTTTATTTCTTTTTAAATACTTCTCTTCATTGCCCACACTTACATCTATAGAATAAGAATAAAAGATTTCAGGCTTTTTTCTGGCATCTACAGATCTCTTTTGTATTTCTATACTCTTTATCTCATCTATATTGCAACCGACAGTCTTCGCTATCTTTTTCCTCAAATCATTTTCATCATGATGTACATTAAGTTGCAAAGAATTTATATGTAACATATTCTCACCCTTATAATCCGTTTCCTGCTATATAACCCGATGTCCATGCCCACTGCAGATTATAGCCTCCGCATATTCCGTCCACATCAAGTATTTCACCTGCAAAGTACAGATTCTTTACAGACTTATGCATCAGATTTTCATCCACATCCTTTAGAGGGATTCCTCCGGTACATACCTGTGCCTTGTCAAAATCGCCGCTTGCCGTTACTTTAAAATCAAGCTTCTTACAAAGTAAAATAAGTCTGTCAAAGCTTTTTTTATCAATTTTTTTTATTTTCATCTCAGGAGAAATTTTAGCGGCTTCAAGTATTCCGAGCCAAAGCTTACTGTTTATAAAGCCCGTTACCAAGGTCCTCCATTGTAATAAATGAAGGTATATTTCTTCTGCTGTTAAGTATCTTTTCTATATCCCCCGATATGTGAGAACATATCAAGCCTTACACTTACACTTTTTTTCTTTCATAGAGCAATTTACTTACATATCTGCTCACCTGAAAGGTGGGGATACCCGAAATACCGCTGTCAGCAAACTGCAGCTCTCCGAAGTCACCTGCAATCTTTTTATTATCACAATATACAGATATTTCACCCTTTGCCCTGACACCTGATGTCATCTTAAAAGAAAAAGCTTATCATCAAGCTTAATACCGCAAAGTGCCGCAAAGGAGGTCTATACTTTATATTCAGCTTGTCAAGTACAGGTAAAAAGAGCCGTCACTTCCAAGCTTAGCGGCAGCCTTAAGTCCTGTAGCCACTATAAGCTTATCAAAATACAGCTTACTCATCTTTTTTTGTGTATCACAGACATCTACAAAAAAACCTTTCTCAGACAGCTTTATATCCTTTACATATGTATTTAAAAGTATATCGGTGTCATATCTGTTAAGCTCCATCAAAAGTGCATTTCTTATAGAAGCGGCCTGCTCGGAAGCCGGATAAACATATCCGTCTCTGATGTACTCCACCACTCCGATACTGTTAAAAAACTTTATTGTATCGAAGCGACTGAATCTGTCTGTAAATTCAATCACTTTATAATTATTGTGGAAATTTGCAGCTTCCATTCTTGTATTTGTAAAATTACATTTGCCGTTTCCGGTTGACAGTATCTTCTTTAGAAGCTTGTCATTGTGCTCTATGACAGTAACTTCATTCTTTCCCTTACACGCAAATAGAGCAGACATTATACCTGCTGCTCCACCGCCAATAATCCCAACTTTCATTTCAAAAGCCTGACTTTCTGTAAAATACTTACCAACTTTTTGCCCTTCGGCATCTGCAATATCTCATTCTTTGAGATTGTCCTTGTACCTATCAAAAGCATCGCATATACCGGAACTCCTACCGCTACAGGTATCATTGTAAGCAAAGCCCTACTCTGTGTAAACATTCTAAGCAGTGCATATGCTATATACACAGCTATTCCCATAATACCCGCACAGATAAAAGGCATCAAAAATGTCTTTATAACTTCCTGCCTGTAGTATAAGTTCTTCCTTATACTTCTTGCATTCAATATACACATAGACAGTGCGAATACCATATTTCCGAATACCAATCCTATTACATTTGACTTAAACGCAAACAATAATATATACAAAACAATAAAATGGATAACAAGCGATATGGCCGCATTCTTTACAGGTTTGTTGATAAGGTTGGTACCCTGTAATATAGCATTTGTAACTGTAGATATAGAATAAAGCACCACTACGGCCGAACCTATAATCATAAGATATGAAGCCAATACCGCATCATCGGCAGAATTGAACAGTATTCCCATAACAGGTACCGAAACCACCGCCAGACCTATTGCACACGGAAAACTTACTATGGTTGCAAATCTGATTACCATAGAAATCTTTGAATTCACATCTCCCTTATCGCCTCCGGAAAAGCTTCTTGATACGGTAGGAATCAAAGAAGACGACATTGCATTCGCTATAGCTACAGGCACATTTACAAGCACAAGGTATCCTCCGGTATATATACCGTAAAGCCTTGAAGTCTCATACTCAAGACCCAGAGCCTTCATACTCTGTCCGAAAACCATGCCGTCAAGTACAGAGTTTATATTGTAAATTGCTGTAGATGCTATAACAGGTATAACAGTAAGAATAAGCACCTTTGTAATATGTGAAAAGCTCTCTTTCTTTGAAGCCTTGTCCTCTCTAAGACTCTTACGCCTTTTACCGGCGGTCAAAAACAGGAATACAAACATTATTAAAATAGCTGCCACAGTACCTGCGCCTGTACCTATAGTACCTCCAGCCGCACCGTAAGCCGCCTTTACATCATTTCCCTTTGCACCCTTTATCGCCATCTCACACAAATAGTATGCTGCTCCTACAGATACCGCAGCATTTATTACCTGTTCAAAAATCTGTGAAACCGCTGTAGGTACCATGGTGGAATGTCCTTGGAAATATCCGCGAAGTACTCCAAGATAAGCCATTATCCATATGGTAGGAGCAAGGCTCTTGAGCGCATACTTTGCCAAAGGCATCCGATACAGACTGCTTGCAAAATAATCCGCACCGAAAAATACTACACAAAATCCTATTCCGCCCACTATTGTTGCATAGATTAAAGCCGCTCTAAGTATCTTTCCGGCATTCTTATATTCATTTTTTGCAATCCTTGCCGAAACCATCTTGCTTACCGCAAGCGGCAATGAATATGAGGACAACAAAAGAATGATTGCATATAGATTGTATGCGGTTGAATAATACCCCATACCTTCACTTCCTATAATTCTAAGAAGCGGAACTCTATACGCAAGTCCTATCAGTCTTACAAGTATTCCTGCTACAGCCAATATGGCTCCCTGAACCAAAAAATTATTAGATCTACTCTTTTGTCTTTTTTTAACCGGCATTATCTGCTAATCCCTTCAAGCTCCAAAATTTTTCTTTGTCTTTCTTCCATAATCACCCTGTCTTCATCCACCATATGATCGTAACCCATAAGATGAAGCATGGAGTGTACCACCAAAAATGCAAGTTCTCTGGTTTCACTGTGACCGTACTCTATGGCCTGCTCTACTATATGATCTGTGGAAAGTATAATATCACCAAGCAGCAGCTCACCGGTCTCAGGATTAAATGCATCCACGCTCTCTTCAATATTATCAAAGTTTCCGGGGATTTCAAACTCGTTAAAAGGAAATGATAAAACATCTGTAGACTTATCAATTCCTCTGTATTCACTGTTTATCTTCCTTATCTCCTCATCGTCCACAAATGTCACCGAAACTTCCGCCTCGTAAGGACAATTTTCAAAGTCAAGCGCCGATACCACCATCTTGTTTACTATCTCTTCATAAGGTATATCAAGTTTTTTTTCAGACTCATAGCTTATCTCTATAGTCATACTCCCTCGCCAAAGCCTAAAAGGCTTATTTTCTAAATCTTTTTTTATCTTCCTTATCCTTTGACATATTTTTCTTTTCATATATATCATAGGCTTCTACAATCTTTTGTACCAAAGGATGACGAACAACATCCTTATTTGTAAGCATACAAATACCTATATCATCAATATTTTTAAGTATTTTAAGTGCTGTGTCAAGTCCCGATGTCTGCCCCTGCGGCAAGTCTTTCTGGCTCTGATCTCCTGTCACTATCACCTTCGAGCCGAAACCTATTCTTGTAAGGAACATCTTCATCTGTGCCGGAGTGGTATTTTGTGCTTCATCAAGTATTATAAAAGCATTATCAAGAGTTCTACCTCTCATATATGCAAGAGGTGCCACCTCTATAAGACCTTTTTCCTGATTGTGTAAAAAGCTGTCCGCACCCATTATCTGATAAAGCGCGTCATAAAGCGGCCTCAGATACGGATCTATCTTACTTTGCAGATCTCCCGGCAAAAATCCGAGCTTTTCTCCGGCCTCAATAGCAGGTCTTGTAAGAATAATCCTATTTACGGCACCGTCTTTAAAAGCCTGTATCGCCATGGCCATAGCCAAATATGTCTTACCCGTACCGGCAGGTCCTACACCGAAGACTATCATCTTGTTTCTTATAAGATCCACATACTGCTTCTGGCCCAAAGTCTTAGGCTTTATAGGCTTACCCAAAACAGTTCTGGCTATCACATCCTGATCTATCTCAAGTATCTTGTCGTCTTCTAATGTGAATGACAATGAAAGTGCATAATCCACGTTCTGCTCTGTAATCTGATTGCCCCTTTTTGAAAGTTCTATAAGATTGTTAAATACCGATTTCGCCTTGTCCACATAGGCTTTAGGTCCTATTATCTTTATGCTGCCGTCTCTGGCAATCATGCTGACTTTAAGAGTTCTCTCAATCTTCTTTAAATACACGTCAAACTCGCCGCAGACATTCCTTTCATGCTCCATAGGTATATCTATAATATTTTCAATAATGCTCAATATTTTCTCCTTAAAATTATCTGTTTAAAAAGAAAACCCCGGTCAAATGACCGAGGTTGTGAAAACACGCAATTAATTAAACTTACGCTTTCTAGCTGCTTCAGACTTTTTCTTACGTCTTACGCTTGGCTTCTCGTAATGCTCTCTCTTACGAATTTCTTGTTGAATGCCTGCCTTAGCACAATTTCTTTTAAATCTTCTAAGTGCACTGTCAAGACTCTCGTTTTCTTTCACAATCACGTTTGACATCTAAGATCTAACCTCCCTCCGGTTGTGAAATTCAAAATCTATATCATTATACCACAAAGTACAGATTCGTCAATATGTTTATTTTATTTCTTATCAAAATTGAGAGCCAAATTATTATCGGCATCAAGAGAGTAGTTTACAAAGATGTACATATCATACCATTTGTCGTCCTCCCAAAGCTTCTCATCCTCACCTTTTTCATAAATAGACTCAAAGCTTTCAACCTCACTCTCAGGCACAAGCCATCCTCCAAGATCGCAAACTTTCATATCATTCAACGAAATATCTCTTCCTTCAAAAGTATCACAAAAAAGATACCGCCGAGTTTTTTTGGCTTCTTCTTCTACAATACCAAGAAACTTTTTCAAAATCTTCTCCTTCATTGCTTCTTAAGCCCTGCATCTGTATAATCTCCTGTCTTTATTACAAAAATTTTCACTAAAAAAATACTTTTTATATAATATCACAACAGCTACAGAAATGGAATGAAAATATACATATTTCTGATATTATTTACAAAGACCTATCTATATTGCCCGTTTTAACCTTAGTCGTTTCACCTTCTTTCTTATTCGTTAGCTTATTTATAATCTTAGTCGCTATCTTAATCGTTGTCATATTATTTCTGCAACTTAATCGCTATGTTGTGCAGTGTTTTAATCAATGATAATCGCTTCACCACAGTCATTTTGCCGAATATGTTTAGCGTATATGATGTTACAATCTGCGATTATGATATTTTTCTTATACCTTTGATGTCTGCTTCTGGCTTACCGGGCAATGTCATCTCTACAAGACTGAGTTCTATAGCAGGATTAAGATAGTTCTTCCTGAAGGTAGGCTTATGCGTCATACCGAGTCTGAGCATTATTTCATTTGTAGAAAGTACCTCGTCACCCATAACCTCCAAAAGCTTATTTGTAAACGAAGATGTAGGCTTTACTGCAACGCTCTCATCCATAGCCTCATTTTTTTATAACTCTTATTTATATTTTTCAGGTTCAGCAACTTTACTGCCGGGCCTTAGGTATATCCGCATTTTTTTAATGCTTCATACACTGTCTCAAGCATCAGCTCTACAAACCTGTTGCACTCTCCTGTCTTGTAGGCATCATACAATACCTCTTTGTATTCATCCCTTCTCTTTATAAGATTATCATGAAACACATATAAGTAAAAAGATATCCTTCCATCTGCAAAGCAGCATATCAAACCACAGCCTTGACATGATTCCGTTATATTCTTTAAACGGCTTCAAAAACTCAAGTTCAAAATACAATACGGCACTCTTTATAAGAGGGTAAGTTCACTTTTCTTATACCACTCAACACATCTCTGTATAGCCCCGGCACGAATCTTGACAGTATCAAATCCGTTTCAAACATAGCGCACGTCATTTTTGCCGTCTTCCCTAAACTCATATGAGCGTATCTATAGAACCTAAACAGCATTTTATACGCAAAGAGCATATCGTTTACGGAACAGGGATTTAGTTTAGCTGACATTTCATATACTTCAAAAGATTTTTACGTAAGTGTACTTTCCTTTATAATCTTTATAAATCTTCTCTCCTCTTATAATATCCTCTATACATTCCGTGAAAGACTGTAATCCTCAAGCGACAGTAAAGTATTGACTTTATTTATTATGAAGCTCTTTTGCATCTTACACTTTATCTTACCCTCAAAACAGCACACTTACTCTGCCTACTTCCTCACTTATCTGTGTAAGTAAATTTATCATCTTTATCGCTCAATTTAAAAACTCGGACTGTATTCCTCAAGGTATCCTCCTCTTTCCAGCTCAACATCAATTACTATAATGAATATTACAGTAAAAATAAGAAGCTGTCGATATAATATGACAGCTTCTCATACATTTACTCCGTTTTTATTTTTTTCTTTCCTTATTTCTTACATACAATATCTGTATATTTTCCACCAGTATGGTAAGATTTCTAAATACCGACTCAGCTCCGAATCCGAATATAACCATCAATAAGACGCTTACTCCGGACAGATCCGTAAGTGCAAACAGCTTACCGAAGAATAAACCTGCAAATATAAACCCGAAGATATTGCCTGCTATAATCATATACTTTCTTGTGTTGAAAGGCTCACTGATCTTACATAAAATCATAAAACCTACAACCGACATTATCATAGTGGCTATAGTTCCGATACTGTCATCGGATATCTCAAAATACGCTTCCCACATTACTATCGCAAACACCGCGATAACATCAGTCAATCCTCCCGGCAATGCCTTTATCAGTACATTCTTAAGGAAATCTCCTTTGATTCTGTGCTTGTTAGGTTCAAGTGCCAACAAAAATCCCGGAATACCTATGGTAAACATACTTACAAACGAAATCTGTGCCGGCTCAAGAGGGTATGTGAACATAAATACCGCAGAAAGCACGGATAAAAGCAGTGAGAATATATTCTTTACCAGAAACAGACTTGCAGAACGTTCAATATTATTGACCACTCTTCTGCCCTCATATACCAGATCCGGCATATGCGCAAAGTCTGAATCCAAAAGTACAACCTGTGCCGCCTGTGCTGTTGCCTCACTTCCCGGACGCCATTGCTACACTGCAATCCGCATCCTTCATAGCCAGTATATCATTGACACCGTCACCTGTCATAGCCACAGTATGTCCGTTATTTTGTAACGCCTTTACAAGCAACTGCTTTTTGTTTTGGGAGTCACACGCCCGAAAAACTGTATAATTATTTGCCGCCTCCGCTATTTTCTTATCACTGTCAAGTAAAGATGCGTCAATATATGCTGTGCATTTTCATTCCGCCTGAACTGCAATCTGTGAGACGGTCTGCGGATTGTCTCCTGAAATTACCTTTATAGCCACATCCTGACTCTTAAAGTAATTAAATGTCTCTACAGCATTCACTCTTATCGGATTGGCAAAAGATATAAAGCCGAGAGGAAAGTACATCTTTCTCAATCCTGTTTTCAATATCGTCACCTTCATACTTTGCAAAAAGCAGCACTCTGCTGCCCTCTCTGTATAAGGCAAAATATCATTTTTCATGCTTTGTTATATTACTTTTTCAGAATAAACTCAGGTGCTCCAAGTACATAGCATCCGTCATCAAAAGTGATACTTCCGTATTTAAGCGTGGACGAAAAACGCCGATATCTTAAGAGGCACTTTCCTGCCGTATATCTTTATACTGCTTGCATATGACTTTAACGCCTTCATTGTCGCATTATTATCCTTGGAAGCAAAGGCATAATCCGCCAAGAGCCTCTTCAAATCTTCCTCATGCAATGTATCATGTGTGCCCTGATTTACAAAGGAAAAACATCTTCCACCTTCATATCGGGTTCGGTAACGGTTCCGGTCTTGTCTACATAAAAGTACATCGACTCTTGCCAAAGTCTCAATACTCTTCATATCATGTAAAAAGCACCTTCTTACCTGCAAGCTTCATTGTACTTATTGCAAGTGCAACCGTCAGTCAAAAAGATACAGCCCTTCAGGTATCATACCTATAATCGCAGCAACTGTAGACGTCACACTCTTACTGAAGGTGTCGTGATTTACATAAAAGCTCTGCCAAAACAAAATAATTGCAATAGGTATTATTATTATGCCTACAGTCTTTACAATAAGATTTATCTGGCGTATCATCTGTGACTGTTCTTTACCGCTCATAGACTTCGCCTCTATACTGAGCCTTGAGATATATGAGTCCGCTCCTACTCTCTCAAGCTTTGCATAGCACTCTCCGGATACCACAAAACTTCCGGACATCAATGTACTGCCCGGAGTCTTTTCTATCTCATCCACCTCACCGGTCAGTAGCGATTCATTTACGTGGATGCTTCCGCTTATGACGACAGCATCCGCACAGATTTGTTTTCCTGCCGACAATAAAACTATATCATCCTTTACAAGCTCTTGTGACAAAATATTTTGCAGTTTACCGTCTCTTAATACATCCGCATGCGGTGCATTAAGAAGATTCATCTTTTCAAGTGTCTTCTTTGCACGCAACTCCTGTACTATTCCGATTACAGTGTTTCCGATAATGATTGGAAGAAATGTAAGATTTCTAAATGATCCTACCACTATCAGCAATATTGAAATAATCAAAAATATGAGGTTGAAATATGTGCATACATTTGATAATACAATTTCTCTTTTGGTCTTATCAGTCTTGATATCGGCCTTATTTACCTCACCTCTTTCAACCCTTGTCGCTACTTCAGCTTCACCAAGTCCCACCAAGACGGGACTATTCTCATCCATACTATCCATAAATCTGTCCTTTATATTATTTCTTCATCTTATATACCCATAAGCTTGCGCTCCCAATCTCCTACTATATCACAAAGTATGCCGTCACAGGTATACTCATCTTCTCCATAGTTAAATTTACATGTAAATAAAGGCTCTCTTTTGGCAGCTTTATAAAACTTCATTGCATACTCATACAAATTTTCAGGATTAAATGTAATATCAAGTCTGTCTGCAATACTTTTTTTCTTATGCTGTCAAAGTCCATATCTTTTTCTTATAGTCTTCTCTTATATAAGATAAATATCCGTTACAAAAACTTCTTTAATATACTCTCATCTTTTATATATATACTTACAGGTAAAGTCAAAAACATTTCCTGCATGAAGCAAAAATACTATAAGCTCTTTTATGCTGTCCGCCACTCTTCCGACACTACCCTCACTGCTTATAAGTCCAACACTGCCGTCCTCCAAAATAACAAACTCTCCACCGCTTCCTTCAACTGCAAACGCTTTTGCAGACATTGAATATACCTCACCGTTTTCAGACATTGCAATATCCTGATTTTGCTTATAAAAGCATATATCACACTCTCTCATCAGTAATGTATTCAAATTATCATCTTTTCTTATCAGTTCAATCAATTTCATAATATTATCACCCTAAAGACTTTGTTCCCGAATATATAAACGCCAATATAGCTATTATAATAAAGCTGCATACAGCTGTCACAATCGCCAACACCCTACCCTTTTTTCCAATATTTTATACTTATATAAAACCCATCTATAAGATCCGCTATCGGTATCAGTTTGTAAGAAAAAAATGTATCATCTTTTATAGATAACTCATACCGAATTTTTTCTTGTAATATCCAAGATGACAATCTCACGGTTATAATACATGGCAAACCTATTAAGACAGTTACTGTAAATATATGGCACTATCACTAATAAACCAACAGCCAGCATATCAAAAATAGACGTGATCATGATCGTCGACTTAACGTGTTATTAAAACCATAGATAGCACAATATTCTTCCACAACCCCATATAAAGGGAGCCGTTATATACTTATATAGAAAAGTATGTATTCAGGCAATAATCTATATCTTCTATCTTTTGTAGCAGATTCAATACTTCGCACCTGTAATACCATAACAACAAAAATCGTTATAAATAAAAGCAAATTGAAAAGACTATCGCTAAATCCCAAACCTATAATGTTTTCTATAAACGAAAATATAAAACCATATAATGCCGTTGCGTATAGCAGCGCCAGCAATATAATCGGCAATTTGCTTTTCTTCACTTGAACATCACTGTTCATATCATCCAAAATCTCTTTTACTTCAACATTATCTTTTTGCTCAAAATCCATATCTTCACTCATATTCCCGTTTAAAAATACTACTGCCCTACAGTGCAGGTATAATAGAAGATGCGGCTATACCGACAATGACACAAAAAGCGGTTATAACAGCTGCGACCTTACCTCTATTCCAATATTTTTATACTTATATACAAACCCGTCTATAAGATCCAATATCGGTATCAGTTGTAAGATGTATCATCTTTTAAAAGAACTCATTCCGAATTCTTTTTCTTGCAATATCCAAGATTGAAATTTATGCTTATAATACATGGCAAACCTATTAAGACAGATACTGTAAATATATAAGGTACAAGTAATAAACCAACAGCCGCAGCAATACCTATAGGATCATCCGTCGACTTAACGGTTATTAAAACCATAGATGCCACTATTCTTCCACAACCCCATATAAAGGGAGCCGTTATATACTTATATAGAAAGTATGTATTCAGGCAATAATCTATATCTTCTATCTTTTTAGCAGATTCAATACTTCGCACCTGTAATACCATAACAACAAAAAACGTTATAAATAAAGTAATTGAAAAGAATATTGCCAAACCTAACAATATAATGTTTGCTATAAACGAAAATATAAAACCATATAATGCCGTTCCGTATAGCAGCGCCAGCAATATAATCGGCAATTTGCTTTTCTTCACTTGAACATCACTGTTCATATCATCCAAAATCTCTTTTACTTTAACATCATCTTTTTGCTCAAAATCCATATCTTCACTCATATTCCGTTTTAAAATACTACTACCCTACAATGACGGTATAATAAAATATGCGGCTATACCGACAATGGCACAAAAAGCAGTTACAACAGCTGCGACTTTACCTCTATTCCAATATTTTATACTTATATACAAACCCGTCTATAAGATCTACTATCGGAATTATTTGTAAAATAAAATGCAATATGCATTTTCCTAAACTAATTTTATTCTCGCTCTTAGTAAGCACCAATATACAAACAGCCGCTATAAAGCTTGGTATATCCGCTATAATCGCAAATGTCCATACTATAGGTAACATTATAAATGCAAAAGCCAATAAAAAAGGTAATATAAGCATCAGTTGAGGCATCACAAACGACATCGGAGTGATTACGATTACTCCAAGCATAATATATAGAGATATAAATACAGCGATCAGTATAACAGGAATCGCTGCATACTTATAAAAAAAGGTAACTGTTTATACAGTAATTTATATTTTTATTCCTTACAGCAGATATGCTACTTATACTCTGCGTTATAACTGCTATCATAAGCACTGTAAAAACAGCATATTGATAAGTACAATAATTAAAAACAGGAATATGAACCCCTGACCCCGTCCCCATTTGACTGAATACAAAGATATCAAACCCTATCCACCCATATAAAAATACAAGATAAAATATAGATAATCCCCATGAAAAATCTCTTCATAACCGCTCCTTTTTATATCATTTTATCTGTCAAAAATTATACCATGTCCCCTATAAAAATACATCTTAACTTTATACTATGATTATTTGAATATCCGCTTATACCTAAAGCACCGATGCTTGACTTTGTATATGAGCAGTAAAGACAAAATAATATAATTTTTTTAATACACAGAACCAAAAAAATTCCAAATATAAAAGTGGGCTGAAAAATCAACCCACCCCAACACTGACAAAGAACCTTTCATTTTTGATTTTTCTTTCAAATTTTAACAAAAAGAAGCAATATAAACGCTACTGCTTCTTTAAAAATATATTCCTTACAAAAATAATCAGTCACAATCTTTTTATGGTAATAAGTTTCTTTCCCATCCAAATCAAATATTTTATAAATACACACACCCAGTGCTTCTGATATATCATTGGCTAGTTTCAAGCTCGAAATAACTTTACCAGTTTCTATTTTATTTATGCTCACTCTGGAAACTCCTACCTTTTTCCCAAACCGATGTTGTGATAACCCTAGTGGTTTCTATATTTTTCAATTTTGTTTCTCACAGTTTAATCATCACCTTCCATATAATGCTTTTAATACAAAACTACCCTTCTTTAATCTTATTATTTACAAACACCGTTAATGCAATTATACTAACAATACAAATAGATGTAGTAATCAGAGAATTCCATTCCATAGGAACTACTTTAATGTATCTTATTAAAAACCAAAATAAATAAAACTATCCCCACTCTAAAATAATATTTTTCCACATAACAAATTGGCTTTCTTCCAGTTTTCTTCGTTTTTCATTGACAAAGAAGTCCTCATTCCTGAATACCTGTTAATACCACTATTGGCTATCCACCATGGAGGTGAAATAATCATTAGAATAGGTGTAATATAATCAACAATCATAAAAATATTTCATACTAAATTACCTCTACCTGCCTAATTACTCCTAATTGTTCTAATTTACTACATGTATCCAATATTGAACAAATGAACGCTGCTTTTTATATTTCAAATATTTTTATCATTTTTATACTTATCATACAATTCATCTGCAACTTTATATCCTTTCAGTAATGAAGCTATTATATCACCTACCGAATATTACTAAGTTTCTTTTTGGTTAATTATAGTTTACCATAATTGTTTTTATTTGCCAATATTTTTGTCAGTTACACCCGATATAGTTCCTATCCCTGAATCTCACGGGTCTTTGAAAGTTTGTTTACATAAATAAGCCTAAAAAGTCTCACAGCCCGCATATAGCCTACATTTCTTGGTTGAAAAAAATTTGTCAAAAATCTTCGTTTTTGTTATATGGTATTCTATAGTATCGTATGATATATGGGGTGGAGGTTTCCTATGAAAAGTTACTACATCAAAATCAAAAATGCTGAGTCATTCTATATTTCTAAAGTTTCATCAATGACAAAGGTGTTAGCACCTCTGTTAATGTACATGCAAACTTGGTACGCTTGCCGATTTATTAAAAAGCACGGACCTACCAGAGATGATGTAATGGAATGGGCTCAAATGCTGAGGCAAAGCTTGAAACACAAAAATATAAAGAAGAAAAACAGTAAATATTTCTTTAACTCCAATAAAAGACTTTCAACCTCAACAACAAGTCTTCTATCTTAGGGGATACCTGTTTTTGCAATACTTTTATAAGATCCTTTTTTTCCGGAAGGCATTTATTTTTCTTTGAAGAGTGCATAAATTCAGAAAAGTCCCAAAATTTAAAAACCGTTTTTGGCTTTATTAAAGTGCGTTTTTACAACAAACTGTTTTTATATCAGAGACTTTACAATTGAGGAATAAAAACACTAAAAATGAGCTGGCACCTAACGATGTACCGTTAAAGCGACAGCCCTTTCTTATGGCTATCATTTCTGACATCCCCCTTATTACTACTCATTTTAATTTTCTTTTTCCTCTCTATATATATTTCCTTGCAAATAGTGCCACTGATGCTGACATAGAACCTATTATATATGCTGTTCAATCAATCCGCAGTCTTCTCCATATATATCTCCCTACAATGCCTATAAGCATCGCTATCCCGTTCACCTTCATTTGTAAAAAGCACATAGGAGTCATAAAATATCTTTTAGTCCGTAAAACTCCCACTCGTCCAAAAGCAAGTTTTGACAGCAAGGCGTTTATATATACAATACACTATACAGAAATATATTTTTGATAATATAAAACCAATCGTTTATCTTCGAGCATATTTCATTACCAATGTCCCGAAATAAATTGAAAATAAGCCATTAAACGGTATGAATCAAAAATATGCGCTGAATGGCGCAAATAAAACAACAATTAAAACACATACTGCTGTAACCAACATACATATTATTTGCAATATTGAAGTCCCTAAAAATTATTTATCTTATCCCAAAAATCACCTTCTTCCCAACCCTGGCAAGTGCCATTATAAAGATAGTTGAAGAGATACATTGTAGATTAAAGCTATTTTATAGGTTTGTTTTTACTATTTTTCATTTTCTATTATTGTTTCAAATCTATCTTTACCGTTGTAGTGCTCCCATTAACCATGTTTTGTACTTTTTGAACCATCTTATCCATAAGCTTATCTCCTATATAGTCTCATCTCTAAAAATAAAATGTGTTTTATTCTGTGTTTCTAAATTCTATAATCCTTTCAATAAGTAATTTATATCAATCAGCAATCTTCTCCACGTATCCCTTTTATGGTAAAACTAGTTGCAAATACAAAAGCAGTTGATAACATTATAAGTTTGAAGTAACGTGGTGGTATGTTATCTTAATATTTCAAATATTTACTTAAATTATATACATCATTATAAAAAAGTGGGCTGAAAAATCAACCCACTTTAATACTTGACATGAAACCCCTACTTTTCTCTTTCCTATATATATTTCTTGCAAACAGTGCCACTGCTAACGCTATCGCCGCCAAAACCACCTCCACTATTACTACAGGTATATGTGTACCTGTCATAATTACAGATATCGCATCCACCAAAAAGTGTATAAGCAGTGCTGCACAAAACAAGGATTTTTTATCCTTTACAGAAAACCAAACCAAAACTGAAAGTGATATTTGTATGATTACGGTAGATATTCTCTCAACTATACCGAGCAAAAATATATAAGAAGGTGTTGTAGCCAATGTGGTAATACTTGTCTGAAGCTGTGAAAGTGCATCACCTGACAAATTACCTAAAACCGACTCAATCTTTCCGCCATTTACCATAGCAGCCAATGTCAGATTACTTATCATTGTAAATCCCGCAGAATAGCCGCCGCCTCAAATCCTCCATGACCTGCACCGTACATAAGTGCATTTATATTTTTATCTCTGCGCTTCTTTAACATCACCTTAAATGCAAACTGTCTGCCGCACTCTTCAAAAACAGCAGCCATCGCTCCGCCATATATCGCATACAGTACAATATTATTTTTAATATTTGCACCTATAGATGAACCTAGCACTCATCTTTGTGAACCGACGTTTCAAGTATCATGAAAAAATATAAATATAAAGCATCCTACAGGTGATATATCCGTCTTCTTATTCTTCCTGAAATAAATGAACAGAACAATCGGTATCAAAAAGCCTGCAAAAAGCGGCTGCTCCTATAAAAATATACTTAAGGAAGGTACTTTACTCATATTACTTTCCGATTTTCCGTTGTCTTCTTGTATGCAGCCTCTACAGCTTCCATTATGCTGCCCTGTACTCCCTGCTTTTTCAAGTACATATAATCCCTCGATACTGATTCCGCCGGTGCATTTATCTCGTCAATAATCTGATAAAAATGCTTGTTTTGTTTTTCTCCAAAACCATTCCTGCAGCTATCAAATTTCTATTACAATCTGCTTTGAATCGCTTCTTGAAAGGACCGATCTTTACACCTGCATCTACCAAAGAAGCGGTAATAAGTGTCGAGCCACTCAGGACCTGCACATCCTATAGCGGTGAAAGCATCCAGCCTGATTTTCCTGCATTTCCATAGTCTTTCCTATAGCATCTACAATAGCTGTCACCTTCTCTTTTTCTCATTCGGAAATTCCTTTGTCAAATACAAGAGCACTGTATCCTCTTTTGAGACTCTATCATTGTATTCGGCATCACTCTGGCAATATGTGCTCTTTCTCCGAACCATTTGTGTAATTTGTCTATTGATATTCCTGCGAGCAATGACACTATAATCTTCTTCTCGTCAAGATATGGCAAAATCTCCTTTGCAGCCGCTTCACCGTCCTGAGGTCTCTACCACAAATACAATCAGGTTTGCCTCTAAAGACAGGTCCTCCGCACTCTCAACTATAGAGATGCCAAACTCTCTTTTTAAGCTCATACTCTCTCTTTGTTACAGCCTCTTTTTACATATATATTTTTCAGGTAAGAAAACTCTTCTCTTTATAAGTCCCCCAATTATTCCTGCAGCCATATTTCCGCCACCAATAAATCCGATACCTTTAGACATACTTACTCCTTTACTTAAAATAAAATTAGTTTTGAATCAAAATATATTCAATCCAATGTCCTATTATATCACTTTCCGAGAAAATTGCTCCCTAAAAATGGTCGAAAACTCAAATCTATCAAAAAAATTATGGCAAGTATTAAAGAAAATACATTTATCGCTCTTTTATCTGCTTTTTGATACAAATATTTATCAGAGGTTCAATAAAATATATTATTATCAAAACCGCCTATACCGAACTTAACACTGCTCCAAAGCGCAATCCTTCCTTCAAAGTTACAAAAATAATTGCTGTAGTCCCAAAGCCAATCTCCGGTTAAAAACTCCATAAAATAGCTTCCCAAAAGTTCAAGTACTGTAGTGATAAGCATTGTGCTAAAAATACAAGATAAAATGAAATATTGATCTTGCCTATATGAATCCTTTTATCTCGCACTCTTTTTAGAAGTATAGATAAGTATCAACCTCCGAATCCGTATATCGGCAGATACGGTCCGAACAAAAATCCTCTGTTTACATAGCCTACATGTGAGTCTCAAATATACCTACCGATACCTCATATATCCATCCCAAAAAAGAGCAGGTCATAAATATAAGGAAAATATTTCTAAGTTTAGTAAAATTCATAATATAAGCCTATTTTCCGAGAACATACTTTACAATATCAGGTAATACTCCCTTATTCTGCTGCCAAATATTCTCAATCTGTGTTTCAGGAACAGGTGAAGTACCGATACCGACCTCAACTGTAACATTCGGTATGTCCTTCTCCCAATCAAGCCAATCCTTAAAAACCTGTACCGTACTTGGAGCCGTCAGCTTCAGGAGATACAAGCTTGTAACCTGTATGTGCTACAACTATATCAGCCATCGCTTTATCCTTTGCGGCCACTTCCGCCGAGGCGTGCTGATTTGACCAGTATATAATCTGACCCTGTGCGTGGTAATTTAATACCGCCGCAAACTTTTCATTGTTTACCAAATTTATGAGATACTGTGTTTCACTCTCTGAACCTGCGCTTGGTCCTTTTATAATGCTCATTTGACGGTCTCTTTCTGCTGTCCGCTCTGTCCTTCCAGCCCTGAGTCGGGAAAGTTGTGGTTAATATCCACACCGTTTAAATTATTCTTCCACTTGTTCAAAAACCAGTTGTACTTGTCCTGATTTTCCTTAAGTCCCCACTCCGACCAGCTATCGATAATCTCCTGCAACTTCTTCTTTGACTCTTCCTTATTAAGCCCGTTGATACCGCTTTTGCGATATTGCAACTCCGTCAGGATTTCACCATAGGAATATACTCTATACATACTTCATCCAAACTCTTATCACCTTCAGCTCTTTTATCAAGCATCTCCTTTATCTGACGCATTACAAGCGGTGTGGTGATATACTCTCTCGCATGAATAGCGCCTACCACCAAAAATTTTTCTTTCCTGCATCCTTGTCACCTATAGTTATTCTGTACATATTTCTTCCGTCAGGTGTTGTACCTATAGAATCTGAAGTGACCCTCTATATTTTTGTTTCAAAAGATTTATATCACCTTCCATCTTTTTGATATGTATACATCTCACTTCCCAAAAAATTAAAATCCGTACTTACATTCTGTGTAGTCGTATAATTCGCCGAGGCATGACCCTATTATTCTGCCAGCCAAAACCGGCATCGCCTGTGCCATTGTAATACATGTGGTTAATGTTATTGCTGTCCAAATATATCTCTTCTGCATATCTTCCTCCATCTTTTTGTGCCTTTCTATTATACGACATAACGGCAAAAATAATAGTTACAAAAGTTTAAAAGATATATAAAAATTAGATATATTTTTTATTTTGTGCCTATATATATGACTATATTAACCAATGTTTTTGCAATTTTTGAGCTTTTTAAATTTTTATGCAATCTATATGTATTTTTGATAAAAACATGACGAATATAGCTGACTAATATTAGCAAATAATATAAAAATGCTCTTTTTATTTGGTTGTAAAGCAATCTATATTTGTTAAATTATCTACTTTCGCAAAAGTCTATAGCTTTTATTTTTCTTTATGCCAGAATCAATCTATAGTAATTTACTAAAGATTAACAACTCGAAAGGAGTATTTTTAAATATGGCAAAGAGACCGGACGAAAAGTATGGACTTTTTATTAACGGAGAATCAGAGATTCAAAAGACGGTAAGTTTTTGATACATACTCTCCTGCAACCAAAGATCGCAAGTGTGTGCTAGAGGCTACAAAGGAAGATGTGATGATGCTGTAAATGCGGCATGGGCAGCTTTTGATTCATGGAAAAATCTTGATAAAATCAAAAAGAGCCGAGATTCTTTTTAAAGATTGCAGATGTTATAGATGCAAACAAAGAAGATCTCGCTTATATCGAGAGTCTTGACAACGGTAAAGCCTCTTCGTGAGACATTAAATATAGATACTACCTTATGCTGCAGATCATTTCAGATATTTTGCTTCCGCTATTCGTACAGAGGAGGATACTTCAAACTTCCTTGATTCAAAGACTCTCTCACTTGTATCTCAGAGAGCCTATCGGTGTAGTAGGACAGATAGTTCCCTGGAACTTCCCTTTCCTTATGGCTGCATGGAAGCTTGCACCCAGTACTCGCTTCAGGATGCTGTACAGTACTTAAGAGTAGTTCTTCAACTCCTCTTTTCAATCCTTGAGCTTGCAAAGCTTGTAAAAGATATCATCCTGAAGGGTGTATTCTAATGTTATCTCAGGTGCAGGCAGCAAATCAGGACAATATATCCTCGATCACAACGGATTTAGAAAGCTTGCATTCACAGGTTCTACAGAGATAGGCTATTCAGTCAGCAAAGGCTGCAGCCGAAAAACTTATACCTGCAACACTTGAGCTGGGCGGAAAATCTGCAAATATATTCTTTGATGACTGTGATCTTGATCTTGCTATTGACGGCGTACAGCTTGGTATCCTCTTTAATCAAGGCCAGGTTTGCTGTGCAGGTTCAAGAGTATTTGTACAGGAAGGTATCTATGATGAGTTTGTAAAGAGAGCTGTAGGACCAGTTTAACAAGATTGTGGTAGAAAATCCTCTCGATATCAATACTCAGATGGGTTCACCAGATTAACGAAGGTCAGGTAGCTAGATTCAGGCTTGTGCAGACAGAGCTGTGGCTGACGGTGCTACTGTTGCATGCGGAGGTCTCACGTTACACAGAGGGTGAGCTTGCAAACGGACTCATTCTATAAGCCGACCATATTACAAAATGTGACCAACGACTCTTATGCCGCACAGGAAGAAATCTCGGACCTGTAGCAGTTATCATCAAGTTTAAGACTGAAGATGAAGTAATCAAGTATGCAAATGAAAGCGTATACGGTCTTGGCGGCAGTGCTTTGGACAAAGGATTTTAACCGTGCATTCCGGTGTATCAAGAAGTATCGAAACAGGCAGAGTTTGGGGTAAATACCTACAATGCTATCCCTGCAGGTGCCCTTTTGGAGGATATAAGACTTCAGGTATCGGTAGAGAAACTCACAAAGTTATCCTTGACCACTATACACAGATGAAGAATATTCTTATCAAAGCTTGATGAGAGTCCAAGCGGTTTCTACCCTAAAAAGCATGTACAGCTGTTCCTTTATATAGTATAAATGGCAATATACGGTATATGCACACCTCGTATCATCAAATACAAAACCCTCATTCCGCTAAAACCGGTTTGAGAGTTTTTATGTTTAGATATTGATTGTATCAGGATGTGCTGTGATTGCGTAAGCTGCCATGTCTTAAGTAGTTTCCGTATCTCATATTTGTCAGCTTTTAACTATCACTATAGGCAAGATTATAGACTTTATGCAATACAACCCTAAAAAGTAAAGAAAAGTTCCGGTTTTACTGTGCACAGCAAGTAATTTTGTGGTGTATCCTCTATAAAATATACTTACATTCAGTCCCATTAAATAATGGTGAAAGCACAGGAAAATACTATATCCACTTTGGATTTTAGGAGAAAATACTTCATGCAAATAATGACAATACCGAAATATTTGGAAACACATATGGAGCTATATTCATGTTCATATACTACCATTGTTTTTACATTATAAAATGAGCATTCATGTCGGTATAAACTAAGTTCGTTTATCCATGTATATGCAATGATTTGATATATCCTCCACAGCGTACCGTCAAATCTATCTTTTCAAATAAATTCCGTCCTTTGAGATAACACATTTTGTAAATACAATGAAAATACAACAAACATAACAATCCATATTATATTTATTACGATACAAAGCTTTGTTGAATTAAAACAGATGACCTACAATAATTATATCTCCACCCTCCCGAAAGAATATATATTACCATTGTACATAAGCATAAATAATGTAAATCTGTAATATATATGCAGAAATTTTATTCCTTTTTCATACTGCTCCACCTTTTTATAAACTGCTTATATTATAATACATCTTTTTGAGCAGGTACTAATATATTTCACACATAAAATAAACTCGGGTCCGTTTTATACTGATTTATCCTGTATTTTAAAATAAAAAGCTCTCACAAAAGTGAAAGCTCCTTATTTACTATATTAGTACCATCTGGTCATCGGCAACTCATTGTTGACATCATTTGTAAATATAATCTGGTGAGATCTATAACTCCGTTCCAGTAGCGGCACAGCTGCACAGATACAGCTCCCACATTCTTGCAAATCTCATCAAACATCTTAACAACCTCATCTCCTGTGAGCCTGGAAGTTTGCATTCCAGCAGAGCAAGGTCTTATTATAATGTCTTCTGGGCTCTCCACATCCAATGTATAAAGTCTTAAAATCACTTGCATCAGATATAATCTCTCGAAGACTAGGTCATAACACCACTTCGGGAAAATATACTTCTTAATCCATGCATCGCTCTGGATACTCCTTAAGAGAGAGCTGATAAAGTGAGTACAGATATACCACCCGGAGCAAGTACGGACTTGGCACACCATACTCCACACTAATTGCCCCTCACCCATGCCTCAAACATACCTCACACTGACGAAATGCTGTCAGAAAGTTCTCTTGGTCTTTTGGAAGATCTCTGTAGTCCATAAGCTCCCACTGCAAGGTAATCCTCAAGACCACTCTGCCTTTATTCTCTCCTCAAACTCTGCCTTCTGTTCATGACTTAAGTGATGCCAAGACCCTCACCTTATACTTCTTTCTGCAGCCTCAATAAGCAAAAACCCCAGCCACAACCCATATCAAGTATTGTCATGCCTCTTCAGATGCATCTTATCCAAAGATGTGTACTTTGTTTACCTGAGCCTGATAGAGTGTATCATCTTCAGTTCTTAAAATATCCGCATGAGTAACTCATAGTCTCATCAAGCCAGAGGCTGTAAAATCCTTTCCTATATCATGAGTGTGAAGAAACTTCCTTTTGCTGATTGCTACGAAAGTGAAGTAAATATAAGCTTCTTCAACTTATTTTGATCTAGTTGAAAACTTACTCATCTGTCCGAGGAACATATTTAAAGCCTTATCAAAGCGTCACCCTCCATCTCCAAATATCTCCGTCCTCTATATGCCTCACCCAAAGGTGATAGACGTACTTGTAAAGCACTATCCACAACTGAAGGTACCTTATTTACCCTACAGAAAATGTAGGGTTCTCCTTCTCGATCATATGTCTTGTTTCCGTCGATTATCATCCTCAAACGGATGCTCATCAAACTTTTCCATAAACTTTACAAACTCATTTTCTATCAATCCCATTTTACTACCTCAATGGTTTCTCTATATCTTGGGTCAAATAAAAGACAATGGCGAATCCTCGTCTCGACATCATTGTCTATATGCATATCTAAAAATGCGATATAGACTTTAATAAAATATATACAAAAGTCGAGTTTACTACACAATTTTGCCTATCTTGCATATATTAACACTCTAACTGCATTGGTAGCCATCACACTCAGACGCAGTATAAACACTATTACGCGTAAAAGCCATACTTTCTCCACCACATAAATACTATCTTTACAACACCTTTATCCAAAAAGCATCTTTACGAGATACGATTTACGACTGAAAACGAAAAGTCTAGCCACTGATATGTTCACCAAAATTGTAACTGTCTAATCATACAGAAAACAGATCCACTGAACACACATACTGTAAACCATAGTTATTTCTATGCACAACTCCATACAAACATATCAGTTTCACTGAGGACTCACTATGTCACGACCTGCACGGAAAAATCTTTAGGAGAGTTTCTCCGAAGCAAGAAAATCAGGCCTTATGAAGACGAAAGTCTCACAAAGACAACGGAGTGCAAAACAGTAGGAACCCATTACTGCTCATTTATTCCCACGAACCTATAATCAGCCGCAGGTAAGCAATTCCTGCCACACTCTGTGCACAAGTGAAGAGCCTAGCAGCTGCCACTGAGAACATCTGCCAAGCAACTTGCCCTGATCGTCATGCCAAATCACGGCTTGTGCACTCTACAGACACCCGCCATACTTTTACCTCCTCTGACTCACTAGTAGGTGCGGGTTCACCCATGTGACGGGCAAAGAGAGATGTTTGAGCTTATAAGAACGACATCAAAGACACTACGATATGCAGCTGCGTCTTCAAGAGAGATGAAGTGCACCATACAATCGTGGGAAGCACTGAGATCCGAAAGGTTTTGGAAGCTTTGAATACTTGCAGGCGTCTACAGTCTGTGCCAGAAGACACATGCTAGCTAACATTACATGCGAAAAGGAGACCTCTGTACTTGAATATCTTGACCTCAGTGCATTGGACCCGTCTCCTATCTCCAGAGGCTACGAGACTCAGAACCAGACTTGATACAATGGGCTTTATACCGAGTATGCAAGAGCGCCGCAAGCAGTTAAGAGAAACGAATAGACGAGGCTCAAGGCTTTGACTAGGAAGCTAAAACTATAATGGCTAAAGATAAGCAGAAGCCAAGCATGGCCATTAACCGGATGTCCGAAACTATGCAGTGGTCAGAACCGAGCAATCAAAGTATTGGAAGAGAACTCGGTGCGGATGCTTGTCGCATTTGACGCCCGCTGCAACAGCAACAGAGATCGAAAAGCTGACACGACATCGCCTGTGACAGAGGCTCTTGCCAAAAATCATCAGAATATCAACCGTTCCACCTTATGAGTCCCAGGCCACCAACAGATTAAAGTTTCATCTCCAGAATATGATTGACGATTATCAGGTAGACCAGGTACTTGAGATAATACTGTCAGGCCTGCATCATACCTTCTGGCTAGTAGAGTCATATAAATGTCAAGAGAGTGCTCGTACTCTGCAAAGGGAATCCTTTATCTTAAGGTGAAAACGGACTATTCCAAAGGCTGATGCGGGACAGATTACACCAGACTTTGAGGCGTTTTCCCTTGAAACAATAGCCGTATAAAGAGGTTTTGATGGATTGTAAATATTATATAGGACTAGACATAGGTTCTCACCGCTTCCAAGGTTGTGGTTACAGGACAATGAGAAAATTGTACTTGACTCATTTTGTATGCCTACACAGGCTGGAACAGTAAGGAAACCGCCGCCAAAAGCTATAATGCGAAAAAGCTTTACAGAAAAAGGCTTTAGTAGAGAGATATGGCTTGTGCGGCTACAGGCTACGCAGGATATGTAGACTATGCCGATAAAAACATCACAGGAGATAACCTGTCACGGCAAGGGTGCTTATGCACTTTTAAAGTAAACGGAACTGTTATAGATATAGGCGGACAGGACACCAAGATTATTACACTCTGAAGGACGAGCATGGTAGAAAAGACTTTTGATGAATGACAAATGCGGCAGGTACAGGCAAGTTTATAGAGGTAATGGCAAACAGACGGATGACTTTGACGAACTTTATGCACTTGCATCCTCCGAGCGACGCTCTGTCTATAAGTTCCATGTACCGTATTTTGCGGAATCTGAGTATAAGCTATATCAGGTTCAGGTGAAAAAGAGAAAATATTGCCGCAGGTGTTATAGACTCAGTAGCCAACAAAGTAATATCTCTTGCCAGCACGGGCATAAAAGGCGAAAGTCATGCTTACAGGCGGTCTTAGCTTTCACACCTTATTTTGAAACTTATGTCGAAAGCTTGATAAAAAGATTCCGCCACTACCCGCAGACGCCGGTGCTACCAGTTGCCCGCACTGCACTCTCTAGGCCGAAACAAACTAGCCATAGTATTTGACTGATTTATTTAAAGGACTAGAAGTCCTGATTTGACTTTTTATTTTCATTGTGCTAGAACTCTGTTTCAGTAACAAAGATATGAGCAAGTGTATGTATATGATATGCCTTTTATAGAAGAAACGGTGAATATATTACCATTTGGTGAAATCCTAGGAGAAGGCTTCTCCGTGCCTGTTTTTCCTTGCCACGCAAAGCCAAACCCTGAGCGGATGACACTCTAAAAGCCACAAAGAGTTCTCAAGCAGCACTGCAGACTACATCTCAGGACAGCGCCATGTCAGCAACAGAGCGGTTACTCGAAAAGAGTGGCTTTCCCATCTGGCCGACAGCCGAAGTTGCTCAAGCATCACATCTCGCATATGCCAAAGTGCCTGCCCATGCAGGATCAATGGTGACGGCGCCAACCCTGCATACAGAGTGCAAGAACGCACGTGCAAGTGTGGCAGGGTATTACGCAAACAGCGGCAACATCTCATTGACGGTCAGCACTTTTGCAGATATGCCTGCTGAAGCACCTCTACAAAGCTCCTTTCAGCACATTTTCCTGTTTTCAAAAGAAAGTCTCATGGCGTATATCTCCTCAGCTGCATAAAGCTCGATGCATCAAAAGACACCTTCAAAAATGCGAGCTATCCTGTCAATCGTTTTGCAGGTGGACGCGATATGATAAGAGAAGTCACACTCTCTCTATCAAAACTCTTCCCACACGGAAAGTCGAGAGAGAGATCAGGGACACACACATCCCGAAGAAAGACGGTATCTACTTTCAATAAGACTGCTTTGCTAAATTGGTCTCAATATATTTCAAGGAGGTAGGATGCGCGGTATAATCTCACATTCTATGCATATCCTAATAGAAAGGGTATACTTTTTATATCAATACTTATTCTGGTAATTATAGAGACTCTTTCCACATGGGAGCACTATATCATTCAGTGCCGTAAAAGATAATAGAGCATCTCTCACCGCTTCACGTACTAAGCCTCGTTTATCTTCGGAATGCTTGCGGTATCTCCGATGATGCCCAATGACTATACCCTACAAAAGAACTCATGGCAAAGATTTCCGTGGGCAAGCGTTTCTATTGGAAAAGCAGCTGGACGATAAACAGCCTCAACAACCTTATCAGGCTCTGCAACGGGGCTTGTGCACGTACGACTCGCTACAGCTATTTCAGTGAAAAGAAAGAGGCAAAGACAATGCAGGGCACCTCAAAGGCAGTGCCTTACTTTATGTCGGGACTGTCTTTTGCTCTCACTGCTTTCAGTGTTATTTATCTCTTCTATGCAAAAGAAACGACACGGCCTTTAAAGACCTTACAGCTTCTGTCCTTATCAGTGGCCTCCACTTATACTTCCTGTTTTGCCGGAGCACTTTCCTACCAGACATGGATTAGCTCAAACTTGAGCTTTAAGCGGCAAAAGATGTATAGCGCTTTGTGACATCTTACTTGACTGCTGATCAGATGCGTCAATAGCCTTCTTCCTATGTCAGCAGAACTTTGGGATATGATGTGTCACTGGCGAATATCGCTTCACTGTGTTTCTCTACATGCATGGCATGGTGTCTATGATACCGGAAGCCTGAGCTTTTCGACTTATGATGATAGCGGACTTTTGACACCTGTCAATAAATCACACAATGAAGGCCGCAAGCTGGCTCTTGCTCTTTCAGAGTTTTTATTACATAATTCCGTCTCTTTATCGGACTGTATTTCCTGTTCTTAAAAGAGCATGGGAGGCCAAATCAACGATAGATTTCAGGTATTCAAATAAAGCTTTCAGCTTGCAAAAGCAGGGTGTAAGCTCACTTTATGCAAACTTTCTTTCCAGGATCTGATAAGCAGTAGCCAGAGCCTCCGGACAGTATGTCACTCCATACCTCATTATCGGAAAGATGGGATCCATCCACGGATCAGCTGCTTTTTCCAGTTTCCCAAAGCTTCTTGCTTGGAGAGCTTATTCTTCCTCTTGGAAAGACTGCTAGAAGAGACGCTCACAGTTTGCACTTCTGGTTTGCTTGCCCTGTTTGTCTTTTATAAAGTCTGATCTATACAACATATAGGAGATGTTTCGCTTCAGCAGCATATATCTATAATATTTCATCCTTTTGGTAGCCTTCACAAGGAAAAGGATTTGGACAGGAAGTCATTTTTCTACCCTCCACAGAGACCGATTAAAAGACATCGGATATACTGTAGGCAGCTTTGCCCTCACATTCTTCTCATGTATATTTCTGGGTAAAGAAATACAGGACATGAGAGTCTGGGATATATTATCTTCCACAAAGCAAAGTCGAGTAAGGAACACGTCTGATAAAATGCATCTAAATGTATTCTATACATCAGTCCATCTGTTCATCTACCTTGTCATAATAGCACTGTTTTATATTATAGTGGGAGATCGCTTGCAAAGGACAGGCATTTTTCATTCGGTGAGAAAGTTTGATAAGGTCAAACATCAGACCTTTTATGAGTTTTGATAACACAAATCGACGCTCCCACTTTGCACTTTTGGACGTGACTGCTCTACTACCACACTGAAGATGAGTAAAGACCTTGGTGTCTCCAGTTTGCATGCCATGGAGGACTAAGCAGGAGGCTCATTGTTATGGGCGACCCGATAGGTAAAAGAATATTTTCAAAAGTGCTGATCACCGAGTTTATAAATGAAGCGAGATCCAAAACCTTATTCCGCGCTTTTCCTGAAAGCGGACAGGAATTTGACCTTACCTGCATGAGCTTGGGATATGAGTTTATGACCCGGTGAGACTGCCGAAGGTAAACTTAATGAATTCGACTGCTTGTAGCAACAAGAAAAGTTTTCGCGCCATTATAAATCGCGGTGAAAGCTCCCGGGATACAGCTTTTAAGATAGTGAATCCTCTGTTTTCAAACGAATTATGGATGAACACGAGAAATATTATCAAATGCTTGGCTTCCTCAGGCGAGAGAGGAAAGGATTTTCACTTGGCATTTTCTGACAGAGTACTACCTCTCATCAGCTCCCTACTGCCTGTGTGCTTGATGAATCAGTGAAAGGTACAGGCATTTGCAAACTCTCCTGTGTGCACAGCGCCACGGAATCAAGTATAGACTCTGATGAGGATACGACCCGCAGACTGAAGAAACGGTGGTATCGCCGATCTCCTCGCTTTAGGATCTTTTACATGAGAGGACGGTGTGATATGTCTGACCTCGGCATGGCACCGCTATGCAATGTGGGTCAAAACCGACCATGACTTTGTAAGAGGAAAAGCTTGCCTTTTGGTATACACACCTTTGCAACCCGCTTCCTATTCATACGGTGGTCTCAGAAAATATAAGGAAAAAGTTTGCTCCTACCTGAGAGCAAGATGCCTCTCCTACCGAGACAGCAACTCTTATTTAACCTGCTGTTTGGGACTCACAATATAAGGTCGACAAATAGGCAGTACAGATGTAATTAGATACTTACTGTAAAATCTTAACTACAGTGGAGCAACAGCAAATCACATCGAAGGACTCTCAGTGACAGCTGCCGCTTCAAGTGAAAGCAGGTCAGAGTGCTATTTTAGTTTCTACTTCTGATGATGTATCTGTCACTAATCCTACAGTTACAAAAATCAGAAAGAGATCTCGATGGGTGGAGATAATTGTAACTTCTATGGTTTGAGATGCTGCAGTTTTGCAAAAGATGGGTCTAATACTACTATTACAGGTGGTGAACAACTCTGATGCTAAAGGTTCAAACAGTACACCAAAAACAAAAAACAAACACAAAACAAAACAACACAAAAAATGACCAGGTGTCGTACAAAAGCATCAAATCTTGATATTATCATGTGCTGGACAATCATCTGCTGCTATTCGTACAGATAGAGGCGGTGGCAGTGTCACTGTAGATGGCGGTACATATACATCAAAATGGTCTTGGCCTCCAAGGCTATTTATTCTACGCGCAGACATTTCATACTAATGCCACACGTCGCGATCCAATCTTTCAGTAGGCTGTGCTATTAGCAGAGGGTCCGAATTCTATAAAGCCTGACAAACCGTGGACCTACCGCCAGCATACACAGCTAAAATGGTAACGCCACTTTTAGATACCATTATGATCACCAGTCAACGTCGAGACGCAAATAGCAAGCACAAGTAGCTCTAAGCATGAGTGGTGGGCGTACTACCTCGCAAGAGTGGTCATGTATCCCATGTCACAAATACAGACGCTGTCAATACCTACATCCTTCCTGACCAAAGAATGAAGACAGCAACAATATGGTCACTTTCTGCTCTGGTGGCAGATGGTTGGCGTGGTCGCTCTAATATTGCTACATTAGACGCTACATCCACCTGCAGTGGCTTAGTAGTAGGCAGTGAGTTCAACTCACCATGTAGAATCTAAGCTACTAACGGAAATTTTGAAGGTACAATAGATGGTAATATCAGCACGCTTCAGCATCAGAGTTTCAACTGAAGTTGAGACAATGTTTCGTCTTACATTGACATGACACAGCACCCTGGACATTAACACCCAACGGTTATAGAACAAGCTTCATGTAATTCACAAAATCACAAATAACGGACATTATTAATCGTATGCCCCAATTTAAGCAATTAAACAATCAAAGCATTTTGATCCATAAACTATATGAGTGTACTGTGTCCACCTTATTTATACATCACCATATGTATAATTTAATCCTCAATCCTGAACATCCACCCATGCAACCCCCATCCAAATGTCATCAAGTTCAAAA
>BNJV01000529.1_pt1 | contig 33006 bp, 49 predicted proteins | sample 8540591 | NCBI WGS metagenome assembly BNJV01 (sample SAMD00202457, study PRJDB9452) | human saliva metagenome | host: Homo sapiens | reverse complement strand
TCCTGGCCCTGGTCGACGACGGCAGCGTGCCCACGGTCGCCGTCCTGGCTGACCCCGGCCCGACCGGCTCTACACACGCATCCGCGGGCGGGGCGCATGGGTGCAGCCGCTCATGGCGGAGCCCGGCGGGCGCCGACGACACGGTGCCGCGAGGGTCCTGGAGGCGGTGGAGGACCTCGCCCTGAGCGAGGAGCATGCTCATCGCCCACTACCAGCTCACGCAGGATGCGGGCATCGGCCGGGCCATTGAGGCCTCGCGCGGCATGCGCTGCTACGGGGCGGCTGCTCCTGGAGATGGCGGAGGTGGCCGCCGGCGGCGCGGTCGTCTACGCCCAGCCGCGGCTCCAGCCCTGGGACGTCGCGGCCGGTGCGCTGCTGTGCACCGAGACCGGCGCGGTCCTCACCCGGATGGACGGAGCGCCCTTCGACGTGCGCCGCGCCGGCTCGCTGCTCGTGGGCACCCCGACCGCCCACGCCGAGGTGCTGGAGTAGCTCAGCCCTGACCGGTGCTAACCTTTGTAGCGGTCGTTTGGGTCTGGGGGCGCTGTGCCACCCGAGAACCCTCGCGAAAGGTGCGCCATGTGAGGCAGACACTCATCTTGCTGCTGATCTGCACCGCCAGCTTCATGAACGTCCTGGACGTCACGGTCGTCTCCGTCGCGCTACCCGACATGGGGGCCACACTGGGCGCGTCGCTGAGCGAGCTCCAGTGGGTCGTCAACGCCTACACCCTGCCGCTGGGGACACTCCTCATGTCGGCGGCGACGCTGAGCGGGTCGGTGGGGCGGCTGCGCTCTCCGCTGGGGCGTTGTCCTGTTCACGGCCGGCTCCCCTGATCTGCGCGCTGGCGCCGTCGGTCAATGTCCTGGACGGGAGCCGCTCATCCAGGGTGTCGGTGGCGCGATCTTCCTGGGCAGTCGGCATCCCCATGATCCGGACCGCTATCAGGCAGGCCCCGCCAGGGCGCGGGCGATCGGTGTTCATGGCGCGGTCTCCGCGCGGCCATCGCCCTGGGCGCGCTCATCGGCGGAGGACTCGTCCTGCTGGCGGGCTGGCGCGCGATCTTCTGGATCAACGTCCCGGTGGGCCTGGCGGTCTGGCTCGGCTCGCGCGGGTCCCCGAGACCGGCTGCGGACCGGGGGCACCGCTGCGGCAGACGCAGCAATCAGGAGGTCGACTGGTCGGGCACGGCACCGTGCGTCGCCATGACGGGGGCGCTCACGCTGGCGCTCCTCCAGGGCAGCACGTGGGGTGGACCTCGCCTGCGATCATCTCCCTGCTGGCCGGCTCGGCGGTGCTGTTCGGCGCCTTCTGCGTCGTCGAGAAACGATCGGCCGGCCCCATGGTCGACGTCTCCATCCTCTCCGAACCCACCTACGCCGGCAGCGTCATGGTCGGCTTCATCATCCAGGCGGCCTCGTCGGGCCGATGGCCTTCCCTGTCCCTGTACGCGCAGAACATCTACCGGCTCACGGCCCAGACCGGACTGTGCTTCCTGCCCTTCAGCGCCGCCGCCCTCATCATGGCCGCCACCAGCGGGGGAGCGGTCCGACGCCACGGGGCCAGGGCGAGCCTGCTGGGGATCGTGCTGGGCGGCGTCGTCGGCTCCTGCCTACTCATGCTCCTGCGCGGATCGAGCACCTGGCTGGTCCTCATCCCCGGGCTGATCCTGGCAGGGGCCGCCACCGGGGCCACCGGGACAATCGTCAACCAGCTGGCGGTCTCCTCGGCCGATGAGGGCACCGCCGGATGACCTCGATTCTCCGCCTCCGCTCCGTCAGCTCGGCATCGTCATGGGAGTCGTGGTCGCGGGTGTGAGCTATGAGCGACGTCATCCGGAGGGGATGACCATGTCCCTGAAACTGGTGTCCTGGGGCGGCTGTGGAGCGGGAGCGCCCTCATCTCCCTGGTGGCCTCCGGGCAGCAGGCTGCAGGCGCTGGACGGCTGGCCCACCGCCATGACGGCCGGCATGCGCTCCCACCTGGCACCACTGGTCCGCACCGCCACGGATGCGGGTCTCGCCCGTCAGCCTGGGGTGGGGGGCCGCGGCGATGCTCGCCGTCGCGATTCACCTGGCATGACTGTCCCCGAGGACGGGCGAGCGGCGAGGTCTCGCACCTGTTCGCCTCGTGATCGTGCTCCCGCGCGTTCGGGCGGGTAGAGGTGCGAACGCGATCACCTCTACGAACATGCATGACACAGGGTGGTGTTCGTAGGATGCCGCGATGAGAAGAACAGTGAGGCTGCGCCCGGCTCGACTCAGGGCGCGCCATCGCGGCGACAGACGTCCGCGGGAGTCCTCGATGCCAGGCGGCTCGCCGCGCCGTCGTCGAATGAGCATCGGTGCCCTGGCGGTCCTCGTTGGCGGGTGTCTGAGCGCCTGCGGACGGGACTGGCCCCCGCAGCGGGAGGCTCGGCCACCGTCCCGGGCCCGATTCCTTCCGGTCTGGAGTCCTTCTACCGCCAGGCCGTCAACTGGTACCCTGTGCCGCCACCGACGGCAGCTGGAGAAGGCCTCCGAGAAGACCTCCTCGCCAGGCGAGCGCCACCACGACGGCCGCCACGGCGTCGGCGAGGCAACCGCCACGCGAGCTCCGCCGGCGCGACCGGGACGGCCAGCTCTTCCGAGGAGGAGCACGGCACACCTTCAGCTGCGCCGTCATCACCGTCCCCCTCGACTACGCCAATCCCAACGGCGAGACCATCTCGATCGCTGTGAAGAAGCGCGCCGCCACCGGTAGCTATGCGCAGGGCGCCCTGTTCATCAACCCCGGTGGCCCCCGGTGACTCCGGGTCTCTCGCCGAGCGGGCGGGCAACGCCTTCAGTCCCGATCTGCTCAACGCCTACGAGCATCGCCGGCATTTGACCCGCGCGGTGGGCCCCTCCACGGCCATCACCCAGCTCCAGTGACGCGACGACCCATCCGGCAGCACCGCCGAGCCACGTCTGCCTCCAGTGCGGCCTCGTCCGCATAGATCGGCCTCAGGTACGCCGTCCGCGGCAGTACGCCCTCCGCGCACCGCCGCGAGCGGCGAGATCCTATGAGGAGCGGGCGGAGTCGGCCCGGCAGTCCTTCTGAGCTGCGCGTCTCGGCATACAGGCAGGCAGGCCGTGCTGCGCCTCGGCACCGGCGCCTGCGGCCCTGCTCGACCACGTCGACACCGTCTCCGCGGCCCGCACCTCGACATCCTCGGGCGCTGGCACATGGTCGGGAGAAGCTGAACTACCTCGGCTTCCCTACGGCACTCTACTCGCTCTCCGTCTCACGGCCGAGACCTTCCCCGGCAACACGGGTCGGCATGGTGCTCGACGGCGCCATCGACCCTCCGTCCCTCGCCGAGCAGGGACTGGGCAGGCCATACTTCGAGCAGGCGCTGCGCACCTACGTCGACTACCGCCAGGCCTCCAGCGGCTGTCCGCTGAGCGGCGGCACTCGACGCCGGAGTCCAGCAGGTCCGGCACCTCATCACCTCCGCCAACAGCACGCCCCTGGCGACGAGTGACCCTGAACCGCACCTGTGACCGGCTCAGACATCGTCACCGCCCTGAGCGAGTACCTCACACCACCGAGCAGAACTGGGCACCCTGACCAGCGCCCTCGACCAGGCCATCAACCGCGCGACGGCTCGGCCTTCGCGCGGCCTCGAGGAGCAGGCAGACTCGTCCTCGAAGGATGACGGCGGTGGCGTCTCCAGGCCGTCACCCTGTCTGGACTACCCGGTGGAGGGTGACGAGGCGACCTGGGCCGCGCAGTACGAGCAGGCCAAGCGCGTGGCCCCTGATCTTCGCGGACTCCTCGGTCGGCTTGGACATGGTGTGCAGCGTGTGGGGCACAACGGGACCCGCAAGCCCGCGCAGATCCACGCCCGCGGCGCTGCGCGCTGATCCTCGTGGTGGGTACCACCGGGGACCCGGCCACCCCGTACGCCTGGTCGAAGTCCCTCGCCGAGCAGCTCGACTCGGCCAGCTGCTGACCTGGGAGGGGCAACGGGCACACCGCTTACGGCGGCGACGCCTCCTGCGTCAACGACGCCGTCGACGCCTACCTGATCTCCGGCACCATGCCCAAGAAGGGCCTGACCTGTCACGGCAACGAGTAGGCGCGTAGTCATCGAGTCAGCGGGCGGCCGTTGGGTGCACTCTAGCCCGCCCTTTTGGCTGTGCTCATGTCTTGCGTTGGTGAGGTAGAAGGTGCGACCTCGCGAACACCAGATGGAGAATCCATCGCTCTATCAGTAGGACGAGGAATGCGCTCAGGACCAGTAGCGCGATGGCGATCCGGCTGTGCACAATGCATGCATGCGGCAAGCCTTCAGTGTGCTCTAGGTTGCTATCAAGCATGAAAGAATAGCTGTTCCCACAGAGAACGATATCGCCACTCGCGTTCGTGGTGTGCGCATCAACCAGTGTGTACATCCATAGATACGTCATAATGCCGACTGATATCGTACTGATGAGCGTTCGCCAACGTCGACGAGATTTCTTGCTGGTTGGCGCCTCGAACGATCCTTCTCCACCAAGGTAGAACGCCAGCAATGACAACAAGTGTGCCGAACGATGTTGACGACTACTCCTCCTAAACTTCCAGGAGACACTGATTTCTGCTCCTTAATTTTCGTGCTGAAGTCCAGGGCCGAATATGCATTTGACCAGGTCAAAGAATGGTGCCCCAATTCCGGAAATTTGACCAGTCGAAGTTCTTGTTAAAAGGGGCAAAGACGAGTAAGAAGGTGAAGTGGAACATGATTCTCCCTTTCCGGGGGTCGGTGTTGGTGACGCACTAAATATCTCGTATTGGATAACAGGGTGCATCGCCCATCCGGATAGGCAGATCGGATGAGTCCGCTCAAATCAGATTGTGCTGCAGGGCGTAGACCACTGCTCCCACCCTGTCCTGGACTCCGAGTTTGGCAATGATTGCGGAGACGTGAGTCTTGATGGTGGCCTCACTGAGCCCCTCAGCCGGGTTGCGATTTGCTTGTTGGTCTTAGCGTCGACGACAAGTGTCAGCACCTCGCGCTCTCGCTCTGAAAGGGTGATCCCATAGGGAAGCTGGGGAGGGGACTGGTGTGTCTGTGTCGGTCTTGAGGTGGACTCCGAGGACTGGGCGGAGCCGTTCGCCCATAGTCTGGCCTGGTCGCTGATGATGGCCGACGATGTTGGCGACAGGACGAGGTTGCCTGCGACCGCCTGTCGGATGGCGCCGGCCAAGGATGACGCGCCATCCTCCTTGGCGACGAATCCGCGTACCCCCAACGCCATGGCGTCGTCAACGATGGAGTCGGCTGTGAAAAGTGGTCAGGATGAGGATCGCAATATCCGGGTTCTCCTCGAGAAGTGCTTTAGCCAGTGCAAGGCCATCCATCTTGGGCATCTGGATGTCCACGAGAACGGCCTGGACCTCGTCGTCGACCTCCGAGGAGCGGAAGAGGTCGAGTGCCTCCTGGCCGTCCTTGGCTGTCCAGGCAACGACAATGTCGTCGTTTTTGGAGAGAAGATCGCTCAGTGTCTGACGAACCAGGGCGTCGTCGTCTGCGATACCAATGCTGATCATGACTCATCCTCTATAACGCGTGTAGGTGGCTGTGAGAGAGGGATGGAGGCGGATGTCAGCCACGTGCCGTTGTCCATCAGTGTGTCCAGTGAGCCGCCGATGGTTGAAAGTCTTTCCTGCATACCAAGAATTCCCATCCCGGAGGAGGGGAGCGTATGATCCGAAGAGGAGACCCCATTGGTCACCACCAGGCGGGCCTTATCCACGTCCTGGCTCAGGGTGATGGTGACTGGCCGATCGTAGTCCGCGTGCCTGAGGACGTTGGAGCTCATCTCCCGAAGCACCCGGGAGAGGATAGCGGCTTGAAGACGGTTGTAGTGCCCATCTCCCCTGCACTGATAGGTCACGGAGTAGCCCGGATGCGGATAGATCGTCGGCGACGGCGCGCACAGACTCCTCAAGATCCAGCACGACGGCTCCCAGTCCGGTGATGCTTGCACGATCGGTGCTCTCATCGTTGCTTTCGCAGGGCTCGCAGCACGAGGCGTAGCTCGTGAAGCGAGTCGGCTGCGGTGGACTCGATCGCGGCGAACTCCTGCTCGAGCGGCGGCGGGGTAGGAGGAGTCCGCGGTTGCGCGTTGCGCCCGCAAAGGCGGTCTGAGACATTGAATAGGCGACAAGATCGTGCATCTCACGCGCGATCTCATTGCGGATGGATTCCAGTTGCTCCGTGACGGTTGAGACTTCTTCTCTCAACGTTGTCTCCGTGCGATGCAGCATTCATCCTGAAAGAAGCATGCAGGCGGCGAGGAACAACTCAGAAACTGCGTCCATGATAGGACCTGTTGGTACCGATGAGCGCCGCTGGGATGATGGCCGCGAGAATGAGTGTCGTCCGCAATGGGAGAAATATCGCCAGGAAGAAAGAAGAAGGCGGCATTGGTGATCGTCATGTCGCTGGCGGGAACGTGTGGCACCTGAAGGAGCACGATCCAGAGCGCCAGATAGCTAAGAGATCCCGGTATGGGGTATGCGGGAATGAGGGACAGAATGATAACTGCTAAGAGAAGAAAAATGAGGCGTTCTGTGCTGGGTGAGTCGACGAGGGTGAGCATGAGTACCAGGTTGGTGACACCAACCATGGCTCCGATAGCGATGTATCGTTGCTGGGATCGGGATGCGCTCCGTAGATGCTCTACCCGACTCACCTGTGGCTGCGGGTGAAAGTAGGGTAGAGAGGCTTCTCACGAAACTTTGCTACCGGATGAATCGTGAGTATGTCAAGAAGTTCCCGTGAGGTAGTTGGTCGGGTGGTGTGCATAGCTGAGGGCCGGCGCTGTGCGTGTGTGGGGCGTTCTGAGCAATTGGCTGCTGATGGAGGTCCGGCTCAGGGCCGCCGCATCCGGATCAGATGATCGGATGCGGCAGGTTGTGCGGGCGCTGCCGGTGAGTGTCCGAGCGGGAGCGGCGGTTTCATCCATGACGAGGGGACCAGATCTGGGCTCTCAGTCCTACCAGCGCACCATCCGGTCCGGCGAACTGGTCTCCGTGGGAGGTCTGAAAGGTCCACGAAGGAGGATGACTCGAGTAGCTCGTCCCAGCTCAGGACTTCCAGTTCGCACCCGCTGCAGGAACGTTCACGGACGAGCGTGAGCCAATGCCTCAAGGCCGCCTCGTTTGGTGGAGAGCCCCACCACCATGCCCGGTCGCGTTCGTCACGATATAGCTGTGGGCGTGTCCGGACGTCCTGTGCCTGCTGCATCTCCGTGTAGAGGTCGTGGATTTGGCACGCTTCCCGTACCGCTGTCTGGGAAGCCTGCCGGCGGGTGGATGCGCATCCCAGCCCGCAAGCGACGATACCGCGTTCCGGGTGCACGAGCACTCCCATGATGACCTCCAGGTCCCTGCATCGGGAGGGCAGTGACAGCATGATGAGTTGGGCGCCCTGCTCGCGGCAGGATTCCACGGCTGGCGCAGGTCGCCGAGCTCAGGCAGCAGAGCGGCGGGAGTCGAGCTCAACGATCCCCTCGCACGTGTACCACCCCCGCATTGCGGCGTCTCGCTCAATAAGCTCACCTGGTCCGCGATGATGACAGAATGTGGGGCCTGGTCCAGCCGCGGCTCCTGACGGACCGGAGTCAGGGGTACGTGGGTGCAGGGCCAAGGTGCTCCTGCGCTGTGACCGCCCAGCGCTCGACGATCTCACCGGCGGCGCGCACGAGTGTCTCGTTGCGGCGTGGGCCGCACGCCCCGGCCAGGTCGATGCGGAAAGACTCTTCCTGAGGTGCTGGACCGAGAGTCGCCCCTATCGACCACAGGAACCGGAAACCGGGCACGGTGGGCGTACGTGGACTTGGTCTACCAATCCGGAGGCAGGGGTCAAGAACAACTCGGAAATCAGCCATCATTTCGCTCCTTTATGGCTCCTTCGACAAGAGTGAGGAGTTGGGGGCGTGAAAAGCGTGACATCATGGGTAGTCTCCCGCCCCAACGTTGCTCAATGCGCTCCACGGATCGAAGTAGCCGCGCCAGGAGCGCAGGTCACCATGATCGACCAGCCCCAGTGGCGGGATGACGGTTTTGGGGGTCTTCTCCCAGCGCCACATGGAGGTCAGGCGCTCAGGGTCCCCCATTCGTGGTGGCCGTCCATGACCAGCCTCGGGCCCAGTGTCCGAGAAGGGCGCATATGGCCTGATTTTACGGGTGTGAGTCGTCATCGACATCTCCGTGGCGACGAACCAGAGCGGTGAGGGTGCGGGGCCGCGCCCTAAGAGGCTGGTACCTCGGTGAGTGAGTGTCGAGGCGATGGAGGCCTCTCTGAGAAGGTGCTCGTCAAGGGAGTGAGTGCCAGTGATTCTGCCCAGGAGCGCCAGGATTCTACCGGCAAGCATCTCCGCCTCCCACTCCGGGGGTGCCAGGAAGGAGGGCGAGACGACGGCGCTGACGAGAACCCGGCTGAGCGCCTCGACAAGTCCTTCGCGGACGAGGATCTCGGGGAGGCTGGTCAGCAAGGAGGAGTCGAGCCAAGCCTGATTGGCTGCGAGGGCTGGGCTGGTCACGAGTGTCCGGGCTCTCTCTCCAGGACTCCTTGGCTCCAAAGGGTGATCGAAGCAGGCGCCCTGACTCGACTCAGAACCTGTGCCTATGGTGGTGGGGACGAGGTGGAGGCGACGGCGGCGTCTGGCTCGGGGAAGACGGATATGGCCGCACCTGATGGAGGCGCTCTCGATATGAGTCATGAAACCCGGGTGCTCAGCAGCGACTGCGGCGAGTTTGGCGAGGTCCATGGTCGCGCCGCCTCCGATGCCGACGACCCAGGTCGGGTCAGCCTGTTCGATGAGAAGCGCGGTGGCGCGTACGGTCCCAGCGTCTGCGGTCTGATGCACCGGAATGATGAGGGTGTCGCAAGGCAGGGCGGTCGCGACTGATTCCCTCACGGCATCGTCGATGAGCACGACTCCGCTGCCCGGGGGGATCGCGGCTTGCCAGGAGCCGATACCTAGCTCAGGGCCCGCCTGAGGGCGACAAGGGGAGCGGTACTCATGCGGCTACCGTCCCGTGTGAGTCTTTGAGACTCGCGATGGTGTCCTCGACCCGATCCATGAGGGTGATCGAGTGCGGAGGGTGTGTAGACCAGGGCTGGCACGAGCTGGATGGAGGAGGGCCCGTTGGACGATGGCACTGTGGGCCCGGCACCGTGAGACGATACCGGGAATATCGCTGTTGCCGGGGGAGCCGTATGGAGCGGAAGCATCCGGTGCCGGTCGAGTTGGCGCCGGGAACGCGTTCCACCACTGCTCGGATGCGGGCGTCGAGATGGGCGCGACGAGGCGCCCGTGGTTGAGGATGTCCCTCTCGAAGGCGCGCAGAGTGGCGAGGATAGCTGCACAGGAAGCGGGGGACCCGCCTGGGTCTCCCCGTGCATGAAAGGGGAGTCGGTCTCATCGAGCGTCTGGGTCACCGCGTGTGACAGGGAGGATGGCCGAGGCGGCTTCAGTTCCATGGTGAGGCCCCTTCGACGTGACGAGGATGTCTGGGTCCCTATCCACGCCTGGCTGGCGAACAGCGGTCCAGTGCGGCCCGAATCCTGTGGCCACCTCATCGGCGACGATCAGGTAGCCATGGCGTCTGCGCCCCTCGAAAACCGCTGCGAGGAACTGTTGACCGACGACGTGGGTGCCGGAGCCCCTGCACCGGTTCCAGGACGATAGCGGCGATCCTGTCGCCTCTCGCTCCAGAAGACGCTCGAGGTCGCGAGGGCGGTGATGATCGACGTGGCGGATCACGCGGGCATCGATGCCGTACATCCTCTGCCCCAGGTCCTCTCCCGTGAGGGACATGGCGCCCAGGGTGGTGCCGTGGTAGGAGCCTTTGAGGGATACAATCACGCGGCGGTTCGGCTCGCCGCGCAGTATCTGGGTCTGACGGACGACTTTCATCGTGGAGTCGAGGGCCGCGGACCCGGATGTGGCGTGGATTGTGCGCCCGTAGTGCCCCGGGCCGGCCGCCTTCAGTAGAGCGTCGCTAGCGCGCTCGGCCCACCTGTGGGTGGAGCGGAAACAGGTCAGGTAGGGAGGCCTCCAGAAGCGCTTGATGCACGGCGTCGGCCACCCCTTGGTGCCCGTAGCCAAGAGGGACGTTCCATAGGCCGGAGATCCCATCAAGACACTGGGAGCCGTCCGCATAGGTGATGGTGGTGCCATGGGCACTGATTGGTATGGACGAGGCAGTGAAACTGCTTGGCGGGGTGAAGAACTGGGTTGTGCCAGACATGAGGGCTCCTCCTGGTTGTTGGTCGTCTCGGTCACCGCTGGTTGACAACGCCCAGGACTACGTTGATGTGGTGGGGCAGAACTGGATCGGGGGTGGAGCGCTGAGTGGTCACGAACAGGCCAACCTCCTGAAGGTCGTTGACGAGGTCTTCGGGTGTGACGAGGTAGAGCTCGGAGACGTACTCCTCGTCATGACAGCGCAGGATGGTGCGTCGTCTGCGGCCCGCATGGTCGATCTCCTCAGTGAGACGGGTATCCGGTCGAAGCCAGACGGTGCTGGTTGCGGCTGCTTCAGGCAGGACACGATCGGTGGAGATAATGAGGGCACCGCCGGTCGCCATATGGGCGGCCGCGTGTTGTAAGGCGGTTCGTCGCCGTTCAGGGTTCAGGAGCGTGATGGATGCGGTGGGGATGCATACCGCCTTGAAGGACTCCTTGATGTCGAAGGAGACCATGTCCTCCTGCTGGATCTCGATCCGGTCTGCGATTCCTGACTGGATGGCCCGCCGTTCAGTCAACCGCTCGGCGAGAAGGCTGAGCATGTCGGTGCTGAGGTCTGTGGCGAGCACTCGGTGCCCGGCGGCCGCCATGGGCAGAGTGACGCGTCCCGAGCCGCAAGCGAGCTCGAGGACTCGCAGTCCGGCCAGTGCCTGATCGGGCAGGATCTCAAGAAAAACTCAGGACTGAGGCAATCTCCGTGTCGTCCTGACGTGAGAGATCATGGTAGCGCTGAGCGCCGACGCCGCGGTAAAGGCCGGGTACATGCCCTGCTGCTGATGCCTCAGCCATGGGAGATCACCTCCGGAGAGACAAGCCTCTGGTCGATAAGGGCGGAGACCGTCTGGATGCCATGGCGGAGGTGACATGAAAGCAGGTCAGCAAGGTCTTCCGTGCATCGCACCAGGGTGCCGACAGAGCTCGATGGCGGTGGCCGCGGATTCTGGAAGGGTGAAGCGCCCGCTATTCGGGCAGACGCAGCGTAAACCCGACGGCGTGCGCAGCACGATGGGTGCGTCAGGGGCTCTACGAGACTGTCGGAGAGTTATCGCTCAGACGCATGCCCAAGCCGGAGACTTCGACAGGTCCGGGTTCTTTCAGGCTGAGGCTGCGCAGGACGTTCAGGATCGTCAGGTAACGGGGAAGCCAGTACCGACCACCGGTGTCGCGGCGGGTCGGACTCAGGTCCGTGCCCGGCAGATGGCGGGTGGTGCCCCGGCAGTGATGGTGAGGCGGTTCGTGGCTTGTGTGCCTGTGCGCAGAGCCTCACTGTCCTCCAAGACAGCCGGTAGGTGGAGGAGTTGGTCGGGGAACGAATCCGGTGGCAACGGCGTCGTCGGCGTCCGTGAGAAAGGCCTGCCAGTCCTCCTCGCTGGACAGCCGGACGAGGACGGGGCCAGCGCATGGGAGATATGCGGACGAGGGTGTAGCTCGCGACGCTGATCTCGAAGGCATTGTCGATGATGAGCTGCTCGCAGTCTGCATCGAGCTCTCCCTCGCGCTGGAGTGCCTCATGCCCGGGTGCTGTGTCGATGGACTCGGCGGACTCGGTGTGAAATGATGAGAGCCGAGTCGGGCAACGTATCCGGAACGTGGGGACGCCCTCGCCCAGCCAGATGATATGGCGCTGGGTGGGCCTTGCGATGAGGTAACGATGGAGGTCACTCAGACCAGAGGAGGGACTGTGGTCGATCATGACGGTACCTTTCTGTAGTAAAGTGCTTGCTTCAAAAGTGATCAGGGGCTCGGACCAGGGGACTCGGCCTGATTCCAGGCGACGAGGCCGAGGGGCTTGGTGGGTGGTTGATCGTGATCCGACCTGTGGAGCCGGCGGGTTGAACGGTCGCAGGGGTGATCTGCAGGCAGGTGCTCTCGGGCATGAGCATCTCGGAGCGGATCAGGGGAGGTTGCGGTCGCAGGAACGCGGCAGCGCTGGAGTTCCTGTGACTGTGCCGGTGGCGAGGGACGGACCGGTAAGCAGACCTCCTCGGTGGATGTCGACCGAGGCGCCTGCGGCAGGTGCGGGGGCGGGGATCACCATCGGAGCGAGAAGCGTTCCGTCCCGCTGTGAGACTGAAGCCGTGCGAGTCACTGGTACCTATGGGTAGGAGCAGGACGAGCCCTGCCAGGGAGGGTGCCTGCGACCGCCAGTCGGAGCCGGTGCCCCGCGGGAACTGAGGGCGAGTGTTCTGATCCCTGAAGTGCTGCAGCGAGAACGGCAGCGACGAGTAGCACGGCAAAGCTCCTCTCCCCGCCGTGCCGAGCTGGATGAGGGCAGGGAGAGCGCAGTCAGGCCCAACCACACCAGGAAGACGGGAGCCAGTACGCATCCCAGGCCGAATGGGGCGAGCCAGCGAGGGTGCTTCGGAGTCGTCGTGACGAATACCTGCAAGTCTGTTGCGCAGTGCCCGCATCGAGTTCCTGCGCAGGTCTGAGTGGTTCAGCCAACCAACAAGGGGCGATGTAGCCGTCGAGCTTGATGAAAGGCAGCATGTTAGCCATTGCGCCCAGGTAGGTCATGGTGCCGTACCAGGGTCAGTCCTGCGGCTAGATCACCATTGAATGCGGGGGCGACGAACGAGGCAGCTCGCCCCCAAGCAGGTCTGGGCGATGATGCCCGCTGAGGCTACGGCAACGCGCTCATGGCGTCGCAGTATCCAGGCATCTGTGACGTCGCAGAAGGCCGCGGGTGAGAAGTAGAAAAGCATGATCCCGAATCGACGGGGATACGGCCGCAGGCTGTGAGCGTCAAACCGTGCGCGAACTCATGGACCGCGGTGGTCAAGACGAGTGCCGCAGCGACACTCCAGGTAAGTCATGGCCGCGAGAGGCTGGTGAGCGCTCTCTCCGGGGTGATGACGGTATGCGCAGAGGTAGAAGCCCTGCCAACGAGACAAGGAGCGGGAGCCCATCGCAGTGGTGAGTGCCGCAACCGTGCCGCCCAGGGTGCCAGACGCTGGAAAAAGGGCCTGGGCGCCGTTGTCGCAGATCTTGAAGATAAAGGCTCCGTCGTGGTCGAGACTGAACCGATGATGTCGGCACGGTACTGGTTGCGTCGTTCCGGCTAGAAGTCCGTGAGGCTCCATAGCCCGGACGGCCATCGTCACCTCCTCCGGACTCCAGGGTTTCGGGCCAAATCTGCCAACTCTGCGATAGTGGGGGACTGGGGCGCATTCTGCAGGGCCTGAAGAAGCTCTCCGAGCTCGGGGCTGACCTTGAGGAGACGCTGGTCCGTTCGTCGGACCACCCACCCCATCCCTCCTCCGCGGGGGATGGATCTCCACCCTGTCGCGAGATGGAGATGGGCTGGGGTCATGGTCTTGTCAGCCATGGAGATCACGGCTTCTGGTCCCGACGAAGACAATGACGCTCAGCGTGACAGTCCAGGCTATGAGCAGTGCGGCTGCTGGAGCCTGGTGGATATCACCGGTCGCCTTCGGGTCGAGGACGAGCGCTGATTGAAGGTTCCCGGGAAGGTGCTACCCACGCGCTCAGGCAGCCAGGTCACTATGATGGGCTCGAGGAAGGTGGTCCAGGCGATCAGGACAAGGGCACTGGGAATAGTGCGGCGTAGTAACCAGCCGAAGCAGGTTCCCCAGGGTGCTGCGAGTGTCGAGACTAGAATGATTCCCAGGGCCGTTCGGTAGACGTCGCCGTCGATGGTCATTGCCGCGCCGTGCCGGTGCAGAATGAGATATCCGGGTACTGCGCCGCTGAACAGTCCGGCGACACCGAAGAGGATACCGCCTGGCAGAGAGGCGAGGGCGTGGTGGAGGATGAGACGGCCAGTTCCTCCATGCTCGGCGATATGGGTCGCGATGGTGGCATCCTGGAACTCCTTGGTGACTCGGCCGGCTCCCCACATAGCGACGAAGAGTAGGAGAGCGAATCCGAGTCGCAAGAAATGCAGGCCAGCTTCATCAACGGCGTTCTGATTGGAAATGATAAGATTATCAACGATCTTGTCTGCTGAACCGACTGCGCTCAGTACTGTCAGGCTGATGCCGATGAGCAGGAACCAGATCAGAGGCTGTCAGTGATGTTCGAGTATATGAGTGCCCAGATAGAGTGGCCATGGGGTTCTGGGGCTTTCTTATGCCTGTGTACGAAACGGCGAGCGGTCGTAGTACTGAGAGAGGGACTGGTCCAGTGGTGACGACGGTGCTCATGCTGCAAAGCTCCTTGTGTTGGTTGTGGTACTGACAAGGGAGAGGTAGGCGTCTTCGAGTAGAGGGCAGCCGTGATTGCGCAGCTCGTTGAGACTGCCATGGAACAACTGGGTGCGCTTAATGGTGACGATGCTGTCAACGACCTGCTCAACCTCGCTCAGAATGTGGCTGGAAATGAGGAGGGATCCGCCGTTTACAACGTGGCGTAAAAGAATCTGGCGCAGCCAGTGGCAGCTTTCTACATCCAGGCTGTTTGTGGGCTCGTCCAGACGAGAAGATGGGGTCGGCATGCCATCGCGGTTGCTAGACTCACGCGCTTGCGCTCCCGGTGGACAGCTGCTTGATGCGGCGTCTCAGTAGGCGAGAGAGATCGAACTGGTCGATCGGATCTCCGATCTCTCGTCGAGTAAGGCCGTTGGCGAAGCGGTACGCGGTGAGATGGCTGCGCACTGTCTGAGAAGTCGGCAAACCGGAGGCATCGAAGGCGAAGCCGACGTGTCGGTTAACATTCGGCACGGACAGAGGTGCGTCCGAAGATGGAGATTGAGCCGCTGGTAGGGTCGTGAGAGCGCCTTGAAGGATGCGCATGGTGGTGGTTTTGCCTGCGCCGTTGGGCCCCAGAAGGCCTAGGGCCTGGCCGGGTTCGATGCTGAAGTTGATCTCTTCAACTGCTGTAGTGGAGCCGAACCGCTTGGTGAGGTGGTTGACAGATAGCACCTTGGACATCGGCCTGTCCTTTCTTCTGCAGGACGAACGTTTTCTCATGTGACAGGTTCGTACCGGTAGGCGCCTGAGCGGATCAGCCGATCGGATCAGTCATGCGGCGGGGCTCTCGCCCCGGTTCCCCTGTCGATGATGATGCAGGACCTCGCCGGAGGATTATGGCCAGCAAACCGGCGTCATTCCGCCAGCTTGTGAAACCAGCAGTAGGACTGTCTCAGCACTGTCGGCTCGTGGGCGGCAGACAGCCTGCGTGCCGCCGCTGACCAGGACTAGCTACACGACTGACACTCATATGCAGGTCTGCTTGAGGTTCATAGGTGCCCAGCTCGCGGCTCAACCGTCCTGTGTTTACGTAGGACCCAGGGTGCTAAGGCCACGGCGCGCAGCAAGGGGTTGAAATCGAATCATTCACAATTTCCGCCAATCGACCCTCCCGGTCGACTGATCCCCGGTCGGTAATCGTTGGGTGGAATAACACATGTCAGTCCACAGGGACGGGCCCTGTCCGGCAATGGGCAGACAGGAACCATCGTGAGAACCATCACGAGAAACAAGGAGAACACTTCTCATGAACATGAACCCTCACATCATCGAGCTCGAGCCTCTTGATGCACCTGACTGGCAAGATGTTGCCAAAGGTGTCGGCATCGGTGTTACTGTCGGCGCTGCTGTCGTTGCTCTCACCTGACAAGGTCGCATTCGGATCTCGCTCACAGGGCGCGAGGCACAGATAGAAAGGAGAGGCTGAGATGAACGCGCAGATCACTGAACTTGAAGCCCTTGATGCCCCTCCGAATGGGGAGATTTCGCTGCGGGTGTTGGGGCCGGTATGGCTGGTGCAGCCGTTGCCGTCGGCGTTGGTGTCGCCTTAACGTGAATCAGTCGTTAACTGGAAGAGAGACCATCATGATCACCAAGCAGAGCACCACGATCATTCCTTTGAGGACCTGGACGCCCCCGATTGGGGACTTTGAGGCGGGTGTTGAGTCGGCGTCGCTGCTCTTGACCTGACTCATTGCCGACAATCACGATTGTGAAGGGCGGGGTGGGTTGTGAGTAATCATGCCCAGCCCTTCACAACGCCTTCATCATGAAAGGAAAGCAATATGACCACCTCGTCTTCACGTACCCTAGCATGGAGTCTGCTTCCCATTGGAATCGGTCTCGAGGCGATTGCAATCCTCTCCACAACCACTGGCTCCAAGTGTGTCAATCGGATTATTGTCGTTTCGATTGTGACATTTTGGAATCTCGTTTGGAAAGAGGCGTAAGTAATATGGTTTCCTATAGTAATTAAGGGAGTGTTCGCAGGATCGGTCGTCCTATCTTTGGTCAGCGGAAACGCAGACCGTCGCCAACGTCTGCCGCCCCTACTGGCGGCCACCTCGACAAAAACCAGTAATTGAGGCGACGAAGGTACTCCTTTTTCTGGGGTAGTTCGGATTGCTGAAGTCCGTGCATGGTCAGGAGAGGGCACCTTCGTCCCACTTTCAGCACTCCAACGACGATAGTTCGAGAGTTGCTCGCCGCATAGGCGTACTGTCGATACCCTCTCCTTCGTCGGCGCGAAGGCGTCCTCAGCCCCCTCGGGTGTCGGATCGCTCAAGCGTCACGGAGGGTGGCCAGCACGACGACGGCGCTCAGGGGCCCGCTGATACCGACCGTGACGGCAGCGCTCGTCCAGGTGAGGTCCTGTGCGGCGAAGACAAGGGCAGCACCATCGCTGGTGGCGCCGATCTGCGTCGTGCGGGTGACCAGGGCGTGCGGCGGGAGCCAGGCCGCCGGAATGTGCACCAGCAGCGCCAGTAGGAGGTCCGCGGAAGGGCGCTGGATCCTGGGCCCACCGGGAGCTGGGCCCAGGCAGGGAGAATCGCCACCGTGAAGGCGGTTGTGGGGGGTGGTGTGTCGCAGCAGCCAGCACAATTCGAGTCCCGCACTGGCTGCCTCCAGCAGCCACAGCTGCGTTGTCGACGCCGCGGTGAGGGGAGGACAGGCTGGTTGTAGCCCAGGATGAGAGCGAGCATCGTGAGGTCGACGGCGCGGCGGTGACGCTCCAGCCATCGCTGGGACCAGTGCGCAGAAACCTCCCGTTACCTTGTTGGTGGTCCTGGGTGGTCCGGGGCTGGGCCAGCTGCTGTGGGCACGGTTGTCTTGCCCCTGTCCTTAGATGATCCGGGGGCGAAAGTCACCTGCGGCAGCCGGGCGCTGGTGACCGCTGATAAGGGAACGGCCCGCTGCGGGTGAGGTCTTTCGCATGCGTGGGTGCGGGACCGGTCGTCCACCGGCTGGCCCCGCACCCATGCAGCGAGAGGTGGCAGGAGAGATGGATATCGAGGACATCGACGTCCTCCGTCGGCACCAGGCGTCGGTAAGGCAGAGCACTGGGCCACGGCCCTGAACCAGGAGGGGAGAAAGGTCTTTGACAGGGCCCTACCTAACGACGAGGAGCGTCTGCGTGCTGTCTACAAGAAGCTGGCCGATCACGGGAGCCTGCTGGTGGTGGTCGATCAGCCCGCCACCATCAGGGGCCCTGGCGGTGGCTGTGGCTCAGGACATGGGCATCACCGTGGGCTACCTACCCGGACTGTCCATGCGACGCATCGCTGACCTGACGCCGGGCAGAGCCAAGACCGACGCGAAGGACGCGGCCGTCATCGCCGGCGCGGCCAGGAGCATGCCTCACACCCTGAGGCCGTCAGCACCTCGGACGAGGATGCCGCAGCGTGAGCATGCTCACGGATTCGACCTGGACCTGGCCCGCCAGGTCAACCAGACCGCGAACCGGATCGGGGCGATCGTTCACCAGACCCCGCCCGCCCTCGAGGCTGTGCTGGGGCCCTGGCCGAGCGCACGACGCCGTCTTGGAGGCCCGTCACCGCCTGGCCCACTCCAGCCGATCTGAAGCGAGCGGGCAAGGCAGGATTGACGCCAGGCTCAAGAAGCACGGGTGCAGACGCCACGCCGCCTGGGCAGCCCAGATCGTCTCGGCCCTGGAGCACCAGACCGTGGTGGTCGCCGGCACCGACGCCACGCAGGCACGGTGCTGCCCCACCTGGCTCGTCAGCTCATCGCCCCACGCGCCCAGCGAGCCGATATCGCCGCCCAGGCCGGTGACCCTGGTGGAGCCCACCCTCATGTGCCAGGGTCCTGACCACGCGTGCCCGGGATCAGGGGTCCCGGCCGCAGCCCGTCCTTGCTGGCCGAGACCCTGGGCAAGACCTCCAGGCACCGGAGCCCAACTGGCCTCCTACGCCGGCCTCGCTCCCGTCACACGCCGCTCCGGCTCATCGATCCGTGGCAAGGCGCGTCTCCACGGCGGCAACAAGAGGCTCAAAGCGCGCCATGTTCCCTCCGCCTTCGCCTCACTGCGCTCCGACCCCGTCTCCCGGGCCTACTACCAGCGCAAACGAGACCAAGACAAACCGCGCCAGGGCAGGCCGTCCTCGCCCTGGCCCACCGCAGCATCCTGACCCTGCACGCCATAATCCGCAACAGCACCTCTACGACCCCCAACCAGCCACGAAACTACCCGCAGCCGCTTGACACACCACAAGGGGCACCCCCGGGCTCGACGACGGCTCGGGTCTGTGCTCCATGTCCCCAGATTACGGGCCGATCGTCGGCGGTGGCGGTGCCTACAGGTCCCCGACCTTCTGGAGGCGCTGGAGGCTGAGCCAGCCCACCGGGATCAGGATCCAGAAGGTGACCAGGCGGTAGACGATAGCCGTGGACAGCGCCACCCCGTAGGGGACGCCGGCGGCGACGAGCCCTGCCGTCAGGGCGAGTTCGACGGGCCCGATACCACCGGGGGAGGGCACGATCGAGCCCACCGTGTTGGAGGCCAGGTAGGTGATGGCCAGGACCGCGAAGGGCACCGTGTAGCCGAAGGACCACAGGCTCGCGCTGAAGGACAGGGATGTAGGACAGGCTCAGCATGAGGGCGCCGCCCACGCCCAGGACCAGGCGCATCGGATTGGTCATGACCCACACGAGCCGCGGCCACACCTGGCGGTAGGTGGGCTCGATCTTGGCCCACGCCCAGGTGCGCGCCTTGGGGATGGTCAGGACCACCGCCGCCACCACGACGACGGCGCCCGCGGCGACCAGCACCAGCCCGAGGGCAGGGTCAGCCCTGTGGACTGGCCGGTCATGGCCGCCAGCACCACGAGCAGCACCACGGTGACGATGAACTGGACCACCTGGACCAGGGCCACCGTGGCCACGCCGACCGCAGTGGGCACCCCCTTGCGGTTGAGGAAGCGCAGGTTGATGGCCGCCCGCCCACACCGGCCGGGGCGACGAGGCGAGACGACGGCGCTGGCCAGGTGCACCTCGGTGGAGCGCCACAGGGAGAGCCGCTCGGGGCTGAAGGCCACCAGTGTGAGCCCGCGCCCACGTAGGTGGCCACGGAGAAGATCAGGGCCACCAGCATCCACCAGATGTTGGCCTGCGAGACGGCGGTGGAGACCTGCTGGAAGTCCAGCTGCGCCAGCAGCGTCCACACGGCCACCAGAGCCACCACGGCCATGAGGACGGTGCGCGTGGAGAAGCGGTTGAGGCAGGCCGGCTCGGCGTCGGCCGTGGGGGTCAGCGCCACGAGGGCATCACGCAGGTCCTGGAGGACTTGCCGGCTCGCTCCGCGCCGCCCCATGACCTCGCGGGTCTGGCGAGGCAGCACCACCCGCTGAAGCATGGGGGCGATCGAGGCCAGCTGCGCGGTGGTCAGTGAGCGGGAGGCGGCGTCGATGGCCCGCTCGGCGCCGACCGTCAGCGCCGTCAGCGCCAGGGCCTGGGCCAGGTCCACGCGGCGGGAGAGCTCGGAGGAGATGGTCTCGCCCGAGGGCCCAGTCCAGGAGCCACAGCCTCCGGTCGCATCGACGACGACGCTCGAGGCGTCGATGCTCCCGTGCGCCAGCCCCGCGGCGTGAGCGCGCTGGAGCTGGTTCCACAGCTGGTCCAGGACGTCGTCGTCGACCTCGGCTCGGTCGCTGATGGACCGGGCGCCGACGACGTGGTCGGTCTGCAGCACGGACTCGGCGGCCTCAGCCATCACCCAGCAGCCCGGGGTGCGCACGCGGGCGCAGCGGGCCTCCATCGTCATGAGGGCGGCGTGCTCGGCGGCCGGACGCAGGGACAGGTCGCGGGTGGGGACAGACCCCTGACGCGGATCTGGTCCCAGATGTTGGAGAGGAACTCGGCCACCTGCCGGTCGGCGTCGAGGAGGGTGACGTTGTAGCGCTCGCCGGCCGAGTCCCACACGGCGTACATCCGGTGGACCGAGGCTCGCTCCTGGGACAGGGGTGTCGCTGGAGGCTTCGGCCAGGACCGCGGCCAGATCGACATCGGCGGCCCGGCCTGATCGTGTTCGCGTCCGCCGACGTCTGCGTCCTCCGGTCCCTGCCGTGTCCGACGGCGTCGGGCCCAGGGAGAGGCAGCAGCTCCGTTCGCTGGACCAGCGGCCGCGTCGGTGACCTGCTCGTCGGCTGAGGCGTGGACGTCCCCGGTGGAAGGCTCGGGGTTCGCCGGCTCCTGCGGGGCCGAACCCAACGGGTTCTCGCGCACCTGCTCACGGACCTGCTCGGTGTAGCCCAGGGGGGCGTCGGTGGTGACGACCCAGGCGCGTGCGTCAGGGGGCGCGGTCCATGCGCACTACACGCACGGCGTCGATCCCGGCCCGGCGCAGGGCGCGCACGAGCGTGACCCCGTGGGCGCGGCGGTCCTCCACTCCGAAGACGTAACGGACCAGTAGGCCGACGACGCGGCCCAGCAGTAGGGACAGCACCGCCCCCGGCAGAGTCAGGGCGCCGCGCAGGACGGCCATGCCCAGGACCACCCACAGGGCCGCCCAGCCCGAGCGCATCACGGTCGAGCTGTTGCGGTCGCCGGCGCCCGTGAGCAGGCCGGCCATGGAGGCGAAGACGGTGGAGACGCCCAGCTGGGCGGTGCCCGAGGCGGTGACCGTCAGCCCCATGACCAGGGCGGTGGGGCCCCAGGCCACGAGGCCGGTCATCGCGGCGATGGCGACCGAGTAGCCGGCGATCCCCGACAGGACGGCCTGGCCGCAGGAGCGCCAGGAGCGGCGCAGGACGCGATCCAGCAGGACAGCCAGCGGCACGATGAAGGTGCCAGGCCCTCAACGGTCTGCAGGGGAAGACGAGGATGCGGCGTAGTACCACCGCCAGGGCGTTCTGAACGTCCTGGGTGACGCCGGTGGTGGTCTCGCGGGCGTAGATCGCCAGAACGAGGACGGCGAAGATGCTCAGGAGCGTCAGGGTCAGGTCGAGATGGGTCCTCGGTGCGGCGCAGACGGTGCGCGGTGGTGTCCACCAGGAGGGTCGTCGAGCAGGGAGGCGGGGCCGGGAGGCAGGGGTGAGCTCGGTCATCAGGGGCGACCCCGATGACGGGGATGCCGACCGGCGAGGTGGAGGTGGACTCCGCCGATGGTGCGGAGGTCGCGGAGACGGCTGACGGGACGGGGACGCAGATGCCTGCTGGGCGACGGCGCTGGGAGGCTCGATGGGAGGCTCGGCAAGCGTCGAGGTGTGGTCGAGGTCGCCGGCCGGCGGGGCGAACCTGGTGCCGCATCTGTCATAACGCCGATTCTAGGGGGCGAGCCTGGGTGGACCCTCCTACGCCGGAAGGAACCGTGCGGTGATAGCCGCCGTGCCCGTTGGTGACGAGCTGCACTTCCCTCGGTTGCGCGAGCTGCTGGACATGACGGCGGGCAACCTGTCCATCCATCTGTCCGAGCTGGAGGGGGCGGGATACGTGCAGTGGAACAAGACCTACTCCGGGCGCCGTCTCGGGCGCCGTCCCGCCACCACCTGCCTGGCACTGACCCTGGGGTCGGGTGGCCTTCGAGCGGTACGTGCGCAACCTACGCGCCCTGCTTGACGCCTGAGGTTCTCGGGGTCGATCCCGACGAAGGGGTTTATTGACCGCCTCGATTGGCGTATGGTGTGAATCAAGTCTCATAGGTGGGTGCCGATGGAGGCGCCGCCGTGAGCCCCTGTCACAAAGGTTGGCCGTGTCCGTCGGCCGACCGGACTGCAAAGGGGCGGGCGCTCCGCCCCGCCATCCCGTCACCGTCGACCACCGCAAGGACACGCCATGCCTCTCAGCGCACAGCCACGCCGCCGACTCGCCATCCCACCTCCAGTCCAACCGCGTCTCGCGCCCACCGGCTCAGCCGACGGACCCTGCTCAAGGGGTGGGCGGACTCGCCGCTGCCTCCGTCATCGGGGGCAGCGCCGTCGTCGCCGGATCGGCCCTCGGCGCAGGCCGCCCTCACCGTGGTCGAGCACGGGACACGGCCGCATGCTACTACAGCTGGCCACGTCGTCGGTCGGCTTGCTGCCCGACGTCAACGTGCTGCTTCGAGCAGCTCCCACGACATCTCAGCGCCGCTACCCGGTGCTCTTCCTGCTGCATGGCGGCGGTGGGGAACTACTCGACCTTCGACACGAAGTACGACATCGCAACCACACCGCAATGCCGCAGCCTCATCGTCGTCGTGCCCGACGGCGCGGCCGGCCTGGCACTCCGACGTCCTCCAACGTGGGGCCGCGCAACTGGGGAGACCTTTGCACGTCAAGGAGCTCATCCCTGGGTCGATACCACCTTCTCACACGCACGCAGGCCTCCGGACGCGCGGTCTCCAGCTTCTCGATGGGTGGCTTCAGGGGCGCGAGAAGTACGCCGCGAAAGTACGGAAGCTCTTCAGGTCGGTCTCCAGCCACTCCAGGGGCCGGCCGACCTGCGCATCCAGGACGGGGCGGTGGTCCACTGGGGCGAACTTCACCGCTGGCGCCACCGACCTCAAGGGCGGCGCATCTACAGAGATTCCGTGGGACCGGGCGCGGGTGAGCGCCGGGCAACCCAGTCGAGCTTGCGTGGAAAGCTGCCGCGGCAAGCGCGTCTTCCTGGTCTCCGGTACCGAGAGGCGATCGCTACGAGTGCCGTTCTGCCCGAGTCAGCAGAGCTTCAGGGAAGAGCGCTCGGCAGCGCTGGGATCGACTACGAACGCTACAGGGACACTGGCGCCCACGTCGTGCGCTGGGGCCGCATGCGACAGGACATCGACTCCTGCTCAGCCACTTCGCCAAGGCCGGTGCGAGAGCCGGGGCGGATGACGCTGGGTTGATCTGCTGGCGCACGCCGCCGGTTCGGCGGGCGACGAGGCCAACAGACGCTGGCAGCGCCCACGCCGACGGTGGAGAGCAGGGAGAGGCAGCGTGCTAACGCCGCGTCGTTCCCCGGCCGTCGTCGCGGCTGTCGATCCCAGAGACAGCGTCGTGACTGACAAGCCCTTGAGAGATGGCGTGAAGGCCCAGAGAGCTCTGTGCCGCTGGCGGGCCGAATCCGATGACGCAGCCGACGAGGCAGTGCCGCGGTGCGGCGAAGGACCGCATGAGCATGCTCAGTGGTGACTGCAGGGGCGATGAGCGGGATGATGCGACCACCGCCAGCAGATTTGGGGCGACGATGGTGCCGGGCATTTGCAAGACCGGGACCCATCACGAGTGCGGATCCAGGCCAGCACGATGAACGCCACTTGCATGGTCAGCGCCGAAGCAGAATGACCAGTCTTGGCGAGAACGACGGACGCCGTGCGCGGAGGGTCACGCGGCGTTCCAACTCCGTGCGGTGCTCCATCCGCCAGGCCGTGGAGGCCAGCGGGGCCACACCAGGAGCGAGAGAACATCGAGTGGAAGACAAGGATATCTGGGATGTCCAGAACTCATTCCGCGGAAGACGCCCTGATTTCGGTAGAAGTTGAAGAGTGCCGGTGACAACTGCACGAGCAGCGGCAGCAGGACGGCCACCACCCACACCGAGGAGGCGCTTGAGCCCGGTGATCTCGGCGGCCAGCAGGGGACGGGAGAGCCACCGTTGCCCGCGCTGCCGGGCCGCGCGCGTACGTGCAGGAGTGCTCACGGGAGGCTACACCTCTCGATCCTGTTGAGTCGGTGGTGTGACCGCGGTGAATATGACGGCCGTCAGGATGAGGAATCCGGCGATCCACCCCGCCGGGACGTCAATCATGTGACGGCTGTTTGAGAGCCTGTGAGGCGCTCGTGGCAGGAGTGATGAGGGCGTACTCCCAGTCCATCGGACTATCTCCGGTGGTACGAGCAGGGGTGAAGATTCCAATGACCGCTGAGCAATCCTGTGCTCATGACGATCAGCTGATTCTCCACCACGGCTGCGAGCCACAGGAAGTAGGCGCACATGGCAGGTCCACGCAGATGAGGAGGGTCGTGTAGGTGGCCCAGGGCCGACATCGAGCGCTACCGACAGTCCTCTGAAACGGGCGAGCATGATGATGCCCAGACTCTGAACCGTCACGGCTGGGGACGATGAGGGTGACAGAGCCAGCGAGCTTGGCGGCATAGTTCGGGTGGCCAGGCCGGAGGTGGCGGCCAGGTTCCAGCCGGAGCCGGTGTTTCTCGATATCCATCTGCCGGCTGGCGAGCACGCAGACGAGAATCGGCCGATCATCGCGTTGTAAAAGCACGTCATCAGCAGCAGCCGTGCCTGGCATCACCATGCAGGTCGTGGAGAAGCCGCGACATGATGTGCGAACGGGTTCATGCTGCGCAACGCAACGCGATGCGCCGACGATCGCGTCGTGATCAGAGCGTGCGCAGCCGAGCGCATCTTGAGGATCTCGACACCCACGGTCGTCAGGAAGCCGAGGTGCGGACGACCTTGGGGAAACCGGTCGAGCCAAGGATCCGAGGTTGGGCAGCAACGGCGGGGACGGAGGAGAGTGCGGCGCTGGTCATCACAGCACACCTCCGCGACCGGTGAGGTCATGAAGACGTCCTCGAGGGCTCTGGGCTCACGCCGTACCTCGTGTCGACGTCGGGCGGTCACCAGACGGTTGATGAGCTCTGGACACGCTCCTTCGACATTCCGGAATGCGCACGCCCTGTGGCGTCAGCGTCGGGCCTGTGGCGGCACCGGTGGCGGGAACAGCGGTCGGGCTGGGCGAGGTGAACGCGCCGGGGGCGCCGGCCGCCGTCGACGCCGCGAGTGCCTGCGCCACACGAGCCGGCCGGATCTGAGGGTTCAGGACGGCTTGCGGCGTCGGGGTGACGACCGGACGTCCGCGCCGAGCGCTCCATGGGCCTCGGCGCGCGTGCCCTGGAAGACGGGCGGCCGGGCTCGACAGGATGCCGAGTGTGGAGGCGATGCGGTCGATCTCGTCAGCAGGTGGCTGGGAACCATGACGGTGACGCCCTCACCGGAGAGCTCGTCAGCAGCCGGCGCACCTCCTCGGTGCCGGCCGGGTCCAGGCCGTTGTGGGTTCATCGAGATGAGCAGTTCGGGTTCCCGGGCCAGCGCCAACGCGATGCCGAGGCGCTGCTTCATGCCCAGTGAGTAGGTGCGCACCAGGCGGTCCTTGTGCTCGGTCAGACGCTGCGAGCGCCAGGCGCGCTGACCTGCCGCGCTCGCTCAGGCCCTGCATCTTCGCTGCGATCCGCATGTTCTCCGCACCTGTGAGGGTGGCGTAGCCGGGCGGGTTCTCGATCCTGGGAGCCGGTGCGTGACACGGTCTCGCGCGTGTGGTGGGGCAAGGGCCTCCCGAGCACACGTCATCTGCCCGCGTGGGCGCCAGGGGTCAGCAGCATCTTTCATCGTGGTCGACTTGCCGAGCCGTTGCCCAGGAAGCCGTGGGACGCTCCCGCGCGGCACCACGAGGTTGAGTCCCTCGCGACGTGCGCTGTCGAAGGTCTTGAGTGAGGTCGTGGGTCAGGACGACGGCGTCGAGGCAGGTGTTCAGGGCCGGCCCGCCGGCCTCGGAGGAACCGGAGGAGGCGGTCCGGGCTGGCTGAGGCGGCGCTGAAGGCACTGGTGGAATGCGATGCGAAGTCGTCATGGGAACAAGGCTGCTTTCATGCCGGGTCGGGCGATCATCAGCCCGTGATCTGCTCAGGGAATCGGTGGGATGGTCGACTCATGCCGGGTATGAAATCCTGGCGGCGGCCTCGGAGGCGTGCGGTCGCGACGGTACGGTTCAGGCATGAGAAAGCGGCTGGGGCGTGAGGCGGCGCGGGCCGACTCGGTGGACCCGCGCCGACCGGGCCGCAGCGGCGCCAGTGGGATCGACCCTTGTTTGCCTGGCGCGACCCGCGCTCGGTCCCGTGGACGAGCGCGGTCGACGTCGTCATCGCTCCGCCTTCTTCTTCCTGTTGAGCATCGGCCGGTCCGACTCGGCTCAGTGGCTCATCGAAGGGGCGGGGCGGTGCTCCACTTCCTGCTGGTGGGGGCCTGCGCCCTGGCTCTGGTCGTCCGCGCCACTCCCGCTGCTCTTTCGTCCTGGTGGCCGGCATCTGCCTCGAGCGCGCACCTGGTGCTGTTCACGGGTTCTCCGTCTCTTCGTCGTGACCGGCGGTCGCGGTGGAGACACGCAGTCCCGCCTGGAGGCTCTGCATGGCGATGGTGGCGCTCGTCCCTCGAGCTCGTGGGCGTGGGCCTGGCGACAACGCGCGTGTACCACTTTATCGTTGGCTACATCCACGCGCGGGTGAGCGCGGATGGTCGTCGTCAGTCGTATCTGGCTGGTGACGATGGTGACGGCCTCGTCGGTGCTGCGCAGCGCCGCAGCGCGACTGCGCCTAACCAGGCCCTCGAGCGGGCCGCGGTGCTGGAGGCGCAGCAGGCCGCCGAGCGGCGCCTCGCGGTCGTGAGACCAGCAGCGCATCGCCCGTGACGTCCACGACCTGCTGGGGCAGCCTCACCGTCATCGCCATGCAAGCTGAGGGGCGCCCGCGCCATCCTGGCCACCGACCCGGCCGCCGCCGACGGGCCCTGGCCGTCATCGGAGACCTCCCGCCGCTCCGTCGACGAGGTGCATGCCCTGGTCGACATGCTGCGTTCCGACATCGACGGCAGCGCTGCCGTCGACGTTGATCCGGCGGTGACTCTGATGATCGCACCAGCAGCGATAGCGGCACCAGGCCCGAAGCTGCTGAGGCCTACCGATGAGCGCCGTCGATGCCGACATCAGTGCCCCTGGCTGGAAACGGTGTGGCGGCGGGTCGCGAGGATCGCCTGGAACTTCTGCGCGAACCGGTGCGTCGGGCGCAGCGGGCGGGACTGCCCGTCACCCTGGAGACCGATCTGGATGGCGAGGATCCGCCGAATATGGTGCAGGTCCTTCACCGGGTGGTCCAGGGTCGCTGACCAACGTGCTGCGCCACGCTCCCGGTGCGGTCACGAGAGTCTCGCTGCGCACCCGGGCGGAGCTCGTCACCCTCGTTGTCGAGAACGCCCCGGTCCCGGAGTCGCTGACAGGAGATGCAGACCCTGCGCCGAGGACTGACGACCGTTTGTATCGCCAGAACATCGGGGAGCAGACGGACGCCGTGCCGGCGGAGGCGCCGCTCGAGTCGGCCACAGTGCTCCGCCCCGCGGTGAGCGTCTCCGAAGACGCGAGGCGCCACGGCTCGGCCTCATCGGCATGCGCGACCGAGTCGCGCGGCTCGGAAGGCACCTTCACTGCCGGCCCCGCCCCTGAGGGTGGATGGAGGGTGGTGGCGGAGCTCCCCTCTGATCCAGAATGAGAGCCGATTCCGCTCGTATGGCGAACCTCGCAGGACGTCGCCGGCACTTCGTCAGCACAAAACCGCACAGGCTGACCCGAAGAGCGGATGCTTCCGGTGAGTTGATGTCAAGAAGGGGAGGTGTCTGTGATCCGCCTGGGTCTGGTCGATGATGAGCCGCTGTTCACCATGGGGCGCCATGCTGCTGGGGGCGCAGCCGGATATGGAGGTCGTCTGGCGCCGTCGACGGCAACGATGCCCTCAGGTGCAACGCCGTCGACCCCGTCGACGTGCTCCTCCTCGACGTCCAAATGCCCGGGGCTGGACGGACTGGCCGCGACCCGTGAACTCGCGGCCCGCGCACCACCGGGCGGGTCGTTATCCTGACCACCTTCGACACCGACGGCTACGTCATGGGTGCCATCGGGCCGGTGCAGCCGGCTTCCTCGCTCAGAACACCCCGCCCCAGGACCTCATCGCCGCGATTCGCACCGTCCACGATGGCGACTCGTCATCTCCCAGGCCCACTCGACGGCTGCTCACCGCCGTGCGCACGCGGGCGGGTCAGCGAGTGCGCGAGCCGGGGCGGCGCTGGACGCCATGCCTCCGAGGATTCAGTCGAGGCGGTTCGGGCCGCCGAGGCCTCCCAGCAGGTCGCGGGCCTCACTCAGCGCAGGCGAGATCTCTGGCGCTTATCGCCCTGGGACTCACCAACCAGGAGATCTGCGACCGCGGTGGCTGTCCGCGCCCACGGTCAAGACCCGTGGGCCACCTGCTGTCCAAGACCGGCTGCCGAGACCGGGTCAGCTGGTGCTGCTGGCCCTGCGCGGCGGCGTCATCGACCTCGACGACGTCCCTGGCCGGGCCTGAAGGTGAGCTCTCAGGCCGCCTGCCGTTGCCAGGACAGCCACGGTGCGCGCCGGCACTGAGATCGTGCCGCGTGGCGCGGTCGAAAGCCGGTGCGGCGCACCACCTCGTCGGCCCCCTCGGCCTGGATGGGGGAGAGGCGGAGTCCCCGGCCCGCCAGCTCGGGCAGCGGCTGGTGAGCGTCTGCCCGAGGCGTTGAAGACCACCAGGACGGCGTCGAGCTCAGGGTCCACGTCGCTCCCGCCCCGGGTGTCGTCGATGAGCATGACGATCACCCCCGCCGGCGCCCGAACACCGCCCCGGGAAGCTCGGCTTGTGCTGGATGAGGCGGGCGGAGCCCAGAGCTGAACAGTGGCGTCGAGGCGCGCAGCCGCAGCAGGTCAGGGCCTGGGAGCAGAGCCGCCGCGATCTCCTCAGGTGAGGGCCGCAGCCAGTCGTCCTGCAGCAGCGGCACTCTGGATGGCCCAGGAGCCCTCGTTGCGCTGGCCGGCGGCAGTCTCGCCCGAAACCGTTGGACTGCCCCGTGAAGTCGATGGCGTGAACCAGTCCCCCGAGTTGTAGGAGTCCGGTCAGGGACTTGCGCGCAACAGTTCCGTGCCCGCGCAGAAGGCCGGCGACTGCGCCAGCGTCACGGTGGCCAGGCTACGCCGTGTTTCATCCGCACCCGCTCGGCCACCGGCATGCCCCTGGGGCAGCTTGTAGCCAGCAGGTCAGCCGGGCGTCTCATTGTCGTGGGCGTCGACGTGGTTGACGTTCTCCTGAGCTGGGGCGAAAGGCCGCCGGTGCGTTGTGGATGAGGTCGATCCGCGGCGCACCGACCCGTCCGGAAGGTCATGACGCGTGAGTCGCGAGGTTGCCCACCAGGCGGCGCACCAGATCGGTGCGATGCGCCAGGTCCGCCGACTACTCGTTCCAGCCGCGGTGGTCAGGCCGCTGGGCTGGGTGAGCAGGCCGGTGCCGAAAGCCCTGGAAGACGCGGTGGTCGGGATCGAAGGCGCCCCCGCCGTGCACGGCGTCGCGCAGGCGGTCGTTGAAGGCGCCGATCCCGGTGCCGTCGAGCTGCCCCTGGGTGGCCTGCACGAACAGCGCGTTGCCCGCGACCTCACCGAAGTTCCAGCCCTCCCGTACAGGTAGATCGAGCGGCCGTCGACGCCGTCGGCCTCATGGTCAGCTCGTCGGGGCCGCCCGCGTGCTCCCATGACGGTGCGCGGGTGGTGGCCCATCGGATCGAAGCGGAAGCCGTCGACCCGGTACCAGCGGCACCAGCACCACTGAAGTCGACGCAGGACGCTCGCACAGGGCGTGCTCCGTGGCCGTGTTGGCGCAGCAGGTCGAGTTCGTCACCCGCCCGACGGCGTCGAGCCGGTGGTAGTAGCCCGGCACCACCCGGTCCAGGACGCTGCGCGGGTCCTGCCCGCAGGCGGCCGTGTGGTTGTAGACCTGGTCGAGGACCACCTGGAGACCCAGCTCGTGCAGGGGCACCACCATCTGCGGGAACTCGGACGTGCGCGCTCCGCCGTCCTGGGTGGCCTCGGTGGCGTAGGGAGCCTCCGGGCGCGCCCCAGTGGGCAGGGTGCGCAGCCCCAGTTGTGGGCGTCGTCGTCGGCCACCTCCGCGACGGCGGCCTGCTGATCCGCTGGAGCCCGGGTGCGCGTCGGCGGGGATGCTCGGGGCGCTGGGAGCAGCGGGTGCTCGGGGATGGTGGCGATGTCGAAGGTGGGCAGCAGGTGGACCCGTGTTCATGGCCCAGGCCAGCTCGGCCAGGTGGTGCACGCCCGCCGAGGCCGGCCACCGTGAAGGCCCAGCAGGTGCCGCGCAGCTCGGGTGGGACGGTGTCGTCGGCGGCGGAGAAGTCCCGCAGGTGGGCTCGTAGATGCTGCAGGCCGAGTCGGGTGCGGACCTCCGGCGCCAGGGCCTGGGCCCACCGCTCGGGCGCCAGGCGCGGGTCGGCCAGGTCGACGGCGACCGAGCGGGTCGAGTCCGTCGTCAGAGCCGTCGAGTAGGGGTCGGTGACGACGTTGGTCTCCACGCGCCAGTGGAGGGCACGTGAACCCGCACCTCCCACAGGTACTGGCAGCCGGCAGTGATGGGGGTGTCAGCGATCCCGCTGGGTCTCTCGCTCATCGGCGTCGGCCGGCTGGTCGGGGCGGTTGGTGACGACCCAGCGGCCGTCACCCGAGCGGACGGCCGGGGTGCGTCGCGGCGGGCCGGGGACCTCCGGCACCGACCCCAGCGGGTCACCGGTCTCCCAGGTCAGGAGAGTGACGGCCTGAGCGGTGGGTGCCCACAGGGCGAAGGAGGGCAGCCGCCGGTGAAGGTGACGCCCAGCTCGGCGCGGGTGGCGGCCTCGGCGTAGAGGTGGTCCAGGAGGATGGCGGTCTGCACCCCGGTGAAGGCGTCGAGGCGGGCGCCGCTGACGTCGGCGGCTTCGGTGGGGTCCGGGACCCCGACGTACTGGGCGATGGCGACCTGGCCGGTCAGGGGCGGAGGCGACGGCGCCGTCGTCGAGCAGGGGCGTGCCGACGGCGTCGGTCGTGCTCAGGGCGATCGTAGCCCTCCAGGTTCGGGTGCGCGGCGGATCTCGCCGGGCAGGTTTACCGATGATGCAGAGGCGTCACCGCTGGGGCGGGCATGCCGTCCGCGCCCAGGGATCCGGCGTGGATGGCCGCGGCGCCGCCGTCGGGTGCCGTGATGAGACGCAGAGCGAGGCCGGAGCCGGGGACGGGGTCGCCGGCGTCGGTGACGACGACCCGCGGTCCATCCCCCGGGGCAGCAGCGACAGCAGCCACGCCAGAAGAGTGGGGGTGACCCAGTGAGCGCGCTGCTCCTCGCTGCCGGCCACGGGCGGAGGGCCGCGGCGGCGTCGGAGTGTGCAGGTGAGCGTGTAGGTGAAGGTCGTGGTGGTGTCCTCCCGAGTGGAGGCGCCGTGGTGGGACGCCGCCGGTCCTGCCGGTCGTGTCGCGTACGGCCCCGTGGTGCGGGGATCGGCAGTGGGGCCGCTCACCGTAGTCTCCCTGGGCGGCGGGGCCCCTGTCAGCCCGATGGCGGGGATGTCCTGACCGGCCTGGGGTCGTCGGACCGGGCGCCTCGAGCCCCGGCTGTGGTGATCGTCTCGCCTGCTTGCTGGCCGCGGCAGGGTCGACGGCCTCGAGTGGCTCGGCGGCGCGGTGCTCGCTGCCACCCTCCCGCCGTCCTTGCGCGGCCTGCCCCTCCCGCGCATGGGGGCGGCCTTGACGCCGCGTCCGGCGTCGTCGAGCGCGCGGCGCAGCAGGACCTCGATCTGGGCGTTGACCGAACGCAGGTCGTCCGCCGCCCACTTGGCGATGGCCGCGTGGACGGCGGGATCCAACCGAGCAGGACCTGCTTGCGCTCTTTACCGGCCACGGCTCAAGCGTAGAGCGAGCCGGTGTTGACGACGGGCTGGGTGCGCTGGTCGGAGCAGAGCACCACCAGGAGGTTGGAGACCATCTGGGCGCGGCGCTCCTCGTCCATGGTGACGATGTCGTCCGCCTCGAGGCGCTTGAGGGCCTGGTCGACCATGGTCACGGCGCCCTCGACGATCTGCTCGCGGGCCGCGATGACGGCGCCGGCCTGCTGGCGCTGGAGCATCGCCTGGGCGATCTCGGGGGCGTAGGCCAGCGAGGAGATGCGCACCTCGACGATCTCCAGGCCCGCCAGCGCCACCCGGGCCGCGACCTCGGCCGCCAGCTCGGCGGAGACGATGTCCGTGCCTCCGCGCAGGGAGGTCTCGCCCGGGCCCGGCTCGTCGTAGGGGTGGGTGGTGGCCACGTGGCGCAGCGCGGACTCGGCCTGGGCCCTGATGAACTCCTCGTAGGCCTCGACGGCGAAGACGGCGCGGGCGGTGTCGGCCACCTGCCACACGACGATGGCGGCGATGTTGACGGGGTTGCCGTCCAGGTCGTTGACCTTGAGCCTCGTTGGTCTCGAAGTTGTGGACCTTGATGGAGACTCTTCCTGCCGGCGGTCAGTGGCGGAACGAGTACCAAACCCGTGTGGCGTACGGTGCCGATGTAGCGGCCGAGGAACTGACGCACGCTGGTCTCTCCGGGCACCACGATGGTGAAGCTGCTGAACAACGGGGAGGGCGATGAGGGCCCGACGCTCCCGGCGACGATGCGCAGCAGCGGCTCCCGGCTGGCCCACGTCGGCGGCGGCGCCGCCGACGATGAGGAGGGTGATCGATCCGGCGGTGAGCGCCAGGATGAGGAGCAGGGCGAGGAAGGCGGGGCCGGAGCCCGCGGCTCAGGGCCGGCTTCTCCGTGATGTCGACGCGGCTGGAGGCGTGCTCCGGGGCGTTGACGGACTGGTCCCAGGCGTCGGCGGGGAGCGGGGGCGGGGACTCGGTGGGCGGAACGGGGGACGTGGACATGAGAACCTCCTTTGAGTTAGCAAAATGATATCTATTTTTTT
>BNJV01000726.1_pt1 | contig 33021 bp, 46 predicted proteins | sample 8540591 | NCBI WGS metagenome assembly BNJV01 (sample SAMD00202457, study PRJDB9452) | human saliva metagenome | host: Homo sapiens | reverse complement strand
TTTTGAAGCTTTTTGGCTTTAGCTCGCTGAGCATGGTCTCGCTTGCAAAGCAAGTGAACCATTGCGAAGTAAAAACCACCCGCTATGCGGGTGGAGATAAATCGTTTAACAAAGAAATCACCTTTCCGTACAATAGAGGTGTCCAAGCCACTACTGAGAAAGGAAAGGTGATTTCATGCCAAAGGCTAATAGTGCTGCACATACCAAATGGCTGTGCAAGTACCATATCGTCTTTACGCCAAAGTATAGACGAAAAATAATCTACAATCAATACAAGAAGGATTTGGCTCAGATCCTACATGACCTTTGCGCATACAAAGGCGTAGAGATTATAGAAGGTCATTTGATGCCAGATCATGTGCACATGTTAGTGAGCATACCGCCGAAAATTAGTGTGTCGTCTTTCATGGGCTACTTGAAAGGGAAAAGCTCGCTGATGATGTTTGATCGGCATGCAAATCTGAAGTATAAGTTTGGGAACAGGCACTTCTGGGCAGAGGGATACTATGTAAGTACCGTCGGATTGAATGATGCGACGGTAAGAAAGTACATCCAAGATCAGGAGAGGGCCGATATCCTCCAAGACAAGATGAGCGTGAAGGAGTACGAGGATCCGTTCGGGGCGAAGCCTGGAACGGATCAAAGGTGATTGAGCCAATAATTGCCCCTTTAGGGGCAGCCAGGTGATAAAAGCAAGGTGGCTTGAACGGAGCCCCCAGGAAGCTTTTGCTTCCTGGGAGGCACAAAGAGAAAGCCAGCGCCTTTAGACGCTGGCTAGTAACGCGGGCTTATAGCCCGCATCCCGAACCACCCGTTTTACGGGTGGGGGCGATTTAATCGACAAAAATTATACGACTATTCCGGGAAAATAGACAAAAAAAGAATGCATACAAGAAAAATCAAGAAGATAACACTTAAGAAGTATTTACAAAATGCTTAAGAAGTGTATAATATTGAATAATAAATTCTAAAAAAAATAGATGAATCTGATACTGAGATAGACTTGTTTGTGGTGATTGTGCCTAAAGCATGAGTTAGTGCTGGACCAAAAGAAATGAAAGAATCTTTGCTCGGTTTATGCAATACAGTAAAATGAAAGTTTTGTGCAGCAATTTAGATTGCTAAATTATTAACAAGCGGATGGAGGGATGCTTAAGCGAGTATATTGACAGATGCCGGAGAAATTAGATGCAAGTGAGGGATTCAGAATTGAGTATGGAGGCGAATTGTGATTATTAGAAGACTGAAAAAAACTGTATTGTTGTTTATGGCTATTTTTTCCGTGGCTGTTGTGAGTTCTTCTTGCGCACGAGAAGATCAGGGGCCGCGAAGTGTAACACAGAAGTACTTTAATGCGGTGAAAGCCGGAGATACAGAGGGTGCAATCAAGTGCTTCACACCTGCCTTTCAACAACAGTATAGTGCGCTGCTAACGCTGGGAGGAATGCTTGGAGAGTCGATGGGCGGAAAGGATGGAAGCTTTCTGGTAAACGCAATTTCCTCCTATACAAATCAGTCCACATATAAAGACATCAGATTCAAAGCAGATGCCGTCACCTTCACGGATAATGAGCACGAGCATGCAACAGTGCATGTAACAGTTGAAGGTGGGGGCGCAGGTATACCGAGTGAAGCAACCATTAATACTGTCAAATACGACGGAAGGTGGTATGTGGAACCTTGAATGTAACACCATGGAATTTGCGTTAGTGTGGTATTTGTCTATATCCTGGTAAGGTAATGTGTTTAATTGGTGAGAGGATTCTGTTTTCTTATAGATATTCCAACAATACTGTTTGGAAATACTTTTGACGAAGGAGTAATGGATGGATAAGTCTACGGTAATAACTATTCTACTGGGCGTATTGATGTTGATTGGCTTGCAAATGATTGTTGTGAAACGAAACAAAAGACTTACGGACGAAGGGAAAAATAATAGATAGAGAATGGAAATTCTGGGAGAAAGCTGAGATTTTTACGCTGATCGGAGGGGAATATGAAAAGGTGGGCAATCTAATCAAGACAGCGGATTATTCGGAGTGCCCGGTAACCTTGTATCCTAATTATGAGAATAAGAAGGTGTTTCTGTTTAAATCCGGAGAGGATTGGGAGGCACGACTCATATTCTTGGGAGAGAATGAAGGAAAAACAAGTATAGATTTGAGTTCATCAAGTGGAAGACAAGAAATGGAATTCCGAAAAACACGGATACGATGAATATGATTGAAACGACTATTGAGAAGATTTTTTTGGGGTTGGATTCAAAAACTGTGGTTGAAACTGAAAAAATCAAGATTAAGACAAGATGAGTTACAAGGAAAATGCAAGATAAAGGAGGAGTGAAATGTTAGATTCGACAACATATTTACTGCTGTTTATTGGGTTATTTGTTGGTATTATTGTCGTTAGGATGGTTATAAAAATCAGCGTTCAATAGCGTAGGAGACGCGATACGAAATAGTCAGATTGATAAAGAAAGAAACGAGGGGAAGGCAAATACACAGGAGAGCTTAGCGGATAGATATAATCAGGGGCATTCGAAGGCAGATGTAAATGAAACCGAAGAAAGTAAGTAGTCCTTATTGCTCTATAGCGATGCTTCGAAAGAAATTTTTATATGTTTATTGTCTCGAAGTTGCATTGGGTTAAAAACGATGATAATAAAATATAGAGAGTTGTGCTGGACCTGAGATTGTTAAGGGGTGGGAGGATTATGATTGGCTTGAGAGCAATAAAAGGTCGTGTTACTACGTTGGGAACGTTTGTGTTATTAATGGCACTTTTAACTGCGTGTGGTAGTAAAGGAAATGCCGGTAAGAGTTCTACATTAGATCCGTTAGTTGAGGCAAGGCAGTCCTATACGTATACAATTCAGAACCTGCAGGGAAGCAGACAACAGTTATCAAGCACATGTGAGAAAGCTGAAGAAAAACTAAGTTCTCTGACAGTGGATGATGTGGCAGATGAAAATGTGTTGAGCAATTTGAGAGAGTCGCTCAATCATGCTAAGACATTTGTCACTGAGAATGCCGATGAGAGCAATTCCACTGTAGATACGAATGCCACGATTGACGAAATCGAAAGACAGAAACAAGTGATTTTGACAAAAATCGATGAGATTAACAAAGAACGTTCTGAGCTGGAAGGATATATTTCCCAAGTTGTATCAAGTGTGAATACCCGAGAAAATCAATACGAGAACATGAGCATATATGACTTGATGAGAACTATGGGATATGACGTCGAAGAACTGGCAATCAATAGGAATTACAACAGCTATTGTCTATGCTTCTCTTGTGGAGAGAGAGAATCATTTGTAGTTATTCCTCAACCGCGGGAGGGGTTTGATGATATATACCTTTATAAAGGGAAAATGACAGAAAAAGAAGTGGCGACAACTATGGCAAGTTTCTATTCTACATCATTTGGGGATGAAAGCTCATGTAACAAGAGATAAAAATGGTCATTGGATCTTTACCGGAGCACAAAAGAAACGATTATGCAGGCTCCTTTCCGGGGTTAAGAATAATGGTCCGAGTTCGCTGATGAATGATTTGACAGCTCTTGATGAAAATAAATTAACAGTTGAAATGAAATCGCTAGCGGAAGCGGCTGGGCTTAAATTTGCATATAAAAAGATAAATAAAAATCTATATCTGATTATGACATCTAACGGTGATAAGGTTGCGACTTTTTGCGGCTTTTGTATTCAACCGCGGACTTTAGGCCCTCGGATGAAGCGTCAGCGATAGGTACATATTCAGATGGGAAATACACCTATATCGATTCTTTTTATAAAAAAGTATCATTATCCGACAGACTATATTAATGGAAATGGCTATCTGATATCTGATCATGGCAGAGTTGTGGAGCTTGGTGAATTCTTTGGCGTTAATGTGGATAGTATTGGATCTTCCGAAGAAACTAACAAGAATGAGCAATCAGATCATGCGGTACAGAGTGCAAATCAACAGAGCACAACGTACAACAGTACAACAAATTTGAACTCTGCAAATGGGTTTGTCCTACCGAATAGCGACAAGTCATATATTTCCAAAGCAGACTTAGCTAAGCTCTCAAAATGGGAGGTCCGGGTTGCAAGAAATGAAATCATGGCTAGACACGGAAGAAGGTTTAACGATCAACAGTTGCAGGATTACTTTAATGGTTGTGATTGGTATCACGGTACGATGAGTGCACAAGACTTTGATAAGAGCTATGAACGGATTTTAAATGAATATGAGAAAAAGAATGCAAAGCTCATAACGGAATATGAGAAGGAGAAAGGATACAACTAATAGCTCGAATGGAATATAGAAATCATAACTACGGTAACTAAAAACAAAATGTTTTTGAGGAGGTCATTATGTTTAAAAAGGGATTGAGTATATTGTTTGGTGGTATTCTGAGCCTTTCTGTGTGTTTCACAAGCTTTGCAGGCTGGCGGTCTGACGGCAACGGCTGGTGGTTTGACAATGGAAATGGTACCTGGCCGGCGAGCTGCTGGTTGTGGGTGGATGGAAATCAAGACGGACAGGCAGAGTGCTATTATTTCCAGCAGAACGGTTACATCTTGACGAATGCCAGTACGCCGGATGGATATATCGTTGACGGAAACGGGGCTTGGGTCGTAAACGGAGTGGTGCAGAGACGTGCAACCGGGGGGGCTACAAACCAGAATAAAACGACGGGAAATGCTAAGCGAGATAGCAATAAAATTACTGATACGACCACGCAATCTAATACACAGGATTCGGACCGGGTGGCTTTTTATAATCTGAAAGAGGTTCAAGCTAGTTACTGGGCAGGAAAAATCTTCTGCTGAAAAAACGGTGCAGGGTAAATTGTTGAGTGACGTAATAGAGCTTTGTTCGGATGAATATATAGAGTTTTATGCAGGAGGAGAGTACAATAAATTGAGAATGGTTCTTGCACCGAAAGAAGGTTATAGAGAGGATTATACCTGTATTGTGCAGGTTTTTGGGGATGATAATGAGCTGATAAATGAAAGTGATGAAATAAATTATAGAACGAAACCTTTTGAGTTTGAGGCAGACATTACCGGACAGCAGTTTATTAGGATAAAGTCGATTTCGGACCTTGGCGACAGGAGCTATGTTCTTCTTGATAATGCCGAATTTTGTAAATAAATGGTATAAGTGTTCTCGCCTCGTAATGTGATGAAACGAGGGGGCTAAGACAATATAAAGGCTATACCTTCTGCAATATATCTATTACAGAAGGTATAGTTTTAAACTGAAAATTGATACCAACGCAGAATAAGCAATGAGAGTATGAAAGTCTTTCTGTAAAAACGGAATAAGGAATTCCTTCAGGGTCTCCTGTGATATACCCTAATCCCAGGAGGCCTTTACTATGGCAAAAAGAGAAAAGAAACCCGTCCACAAAGTCGTGATGACCGAAGGCAAACGCCAGATCATTCAGGATAAGGTATGCTAAGTTGCGCAAATTGAGAATCACATAAAGAAGACATGGTTTGCAGTCCTCTAGTAGAATGAGTTGCGAGACAACACTCAGAAAGATTTATGCCTGAAGGTAACTTACACACAAATATGGACTGACCAGCATAAGTGTGGTTCGATGCTAAAGATTAGATGATTTGTGCATATTGAACGATGTTTGTGGGGCAATTGTCTAAGAGTAGACTGGAACGCAGCGGAATAGAGACTTCTGAGATTGAAATCCTTATAAAATGTTTACAAACAGTTTAAGGAGTGTATAATATTTTATGAGCGTAAAGCATCATTTTTGGAGGGTGAGGGTAAACTGTATTCGAACGATTGAATTCAAATGGCTAGGATCCACGGCTTCAATCTGCAATTTGATGAGGAGTGTCATCTTGTTATGGTAGTACGAGGACTGCATACGTGGAAGAAGCTGAACTTAGGAAGAGGGGAGGTCTGTGAGGCCAAAGTGGACTGTGACGTAGAAGAGACGTTTGGAGTAATTTGAAATAAGTACATGCGACATGATTCATGAGCCGAAACGGATGAGGAACTGATCGAAAGGGGTAATGTTTATGAGATGGAAGCGGGTATGGGGGAAAGGACTGTCATTCCTAATGATGACAGTCCTTTTGATAATCAACCTCAGCATTGTCGGATTGGCAAATACTGAGGGTCTGCGCGTGAATCGGTTCAATGTTGTGATTCTGTTGGACGCGAGCAATTCAATGAACTACACAGACGGGAATAAGCTGAGATATGAGGCAATAGATCAGTTCACCAATTTGCTTGCGGAGGAAGGAAACTTTCTTGGTGGAGTTGTTTTTTCCAATAAGGTTGAAGTCAGCAAAGCCCCGTCGGAAGTTACTTCACAAGAGGACAAGCAGCAGGTCGTTAACTTGTTATAGTCATTCATGTCCACAGCTGTGACTGCAGACATGGGCTATACCAATATAGGTGATGGCCTTATGAAATCGGTGGAAATGCTGGAGCAGGAGGGCGAACCTGGGTTGCCGTCGGTTATTGTGTTTTTGAGTGATGGTAATACAGAAATGCCGACCAAAGAAGAGAGAAACGATTCACTGGATCGAAAGGCAGAGGCTATTCAAGCTGCAAGAGAAAAAGGGAATTAAAATCTATACGGTCTGCCTGAACAGCAATCATAAGGCTGATGTTTCGGAGATGGAACAGATTTCTTCTGCAACGGGTGGTGAGTTTCGTGAAGTACAAAGAGCGGATGACTTACAAGGCGTATTCAATCTGTTCTATACGATGATATATGGGACCTCTACGATTCCGTTGAGGGACGATGTATTTCCTGAAAGTGGGTTGCTTGAAACAAAGTTTGACATTCCGGGAATTGGTGTCGAGGAAGTGAATGTCATAATCAATGGGGAAGCAACAAGGATTTCTCTCAGGAATCCTTCCGGAGAGGCGGCAGACTCTCGGAATATTCTTCCCTCACAGTATACTTTTCTTAAGATACGTAAGATATCAGCGGGTCAATGGACTCTCATTACTGAAGGAGTGCCGGGAAATCATATTCAGATTAATATGATTTACAACACAAACCTGGGGATTAAACTCGAAACGGTTCCCGCGATTAACGAGATTACATCAAATGACGATGTGCTGATACGAGCGACATTGACATCCGGCAGTACAGCGGCTATTTCCGGGGAACAATATGTCGGTTATGAGGCAAGCCTACACATAAAGAACGCATATGGAGAAGATGTCGATACGATACCCATGTCGCTGAAAGGTGATAACTTTGAAGCAACGTATCGTTTTGATAAAGGCTCTTTTTTCATCAGTTGTTTGGTTACAGGAAATCATCTTGAGAAGAGCTCAGAAAATCTCGGTCCCATTGCGGTCAGCGAGAACGCAAACAATTCTCAAACTGTAAATCAAGCTCCGGAACCTGTGGAAGCACGAGTTGTAAAAAAGAGTTGCAATATGGCCAATCAGAGGGGCGCAGCTTTCGTTGATATGTCAACGCTTGTAAAGTCCGCGGAAAAATCAGAATTTGAAATATAAGATAGTCTCAACATCTTTTTTTGGAAGGAAAAGATTTTTACTGTTTCGGGAAATATCATTGCGATGAAGCATTTCAGCTTATCGACGGGTTCGTTTGATATAAAGGCAATAAATGAAGAGGATTGGCCTGTGATATCGAACTGATAGTAAAAAAAGCTATAATGTAGGGATTCTGACATTGCTGGGGGTAGGAGTTGCCGGACTGATTGCCTTACTTGTAATTGGCCTTAATATTTGGTATTGGACTCGGAAACCGTTTAGAGGTACCGTCTCTATGCAGTCGTCATGCAACGGGGTATATCGTGGAAGACCAATGCAAAAGAAAAGAGGACGCATTAAGCTGTCAGCATTTGCCATGGATGCAGTCGGCTTAGACTATAATAAGTCATATATTCAGGCGACAGGCGATAGATATGTCTATTTGATTACAGACAAACCGGTTAAATGGAACGGGCGGATGACAAATAAAGTCCGTGTCCAGAGTGGTGTTGAAACCGTTGTTACGGTGAATGAAGAGATGAACAGTCAGTTGTTTATTCGCTTTGAGAGTCACTTAAATGCGGTAAAGAGGCGGTGATTTCCGGTGTCAACAGGAAATCTCATATTCAAAAGTCGCGGAAATTTTGAAAGGATAGAAACAGGAGGAGAGAAATGGCAGTTTATCCTAAATTATTGCTCAGTACAGGCGGAGGTATTATTTCGACGACGCAGCAGGCTGATCAAGTGGCCGGTGCGGCAACGCTGTTAATTGGACTGGGAGGAACAGGCGTAGATTGTATTCGCACAATTAAAACGCAGGTTTATACAAGATTGAAGCCGGATGATCCGAATGCGGTGATTCCTGGCTATGAGCATATTCGATTTTTAGGCGTTGACACGGTAGAGAAGTATCGGCAAGGTAACACCGGCGGAAACGGTCAAGACACAGGTGAAAAGGATGAACTTCTTTCTCTGGATGACACGGAGTTTTTTTCGATTGCAAATAAGAATGTGAAACAAGCATTTCAGAATATTCTGGCGTTGCAACAAAGGGAAAGAACTGGATTGGTTGGAGTATGAACACATCGAGGCGCCGAATTTGACGGATGCAGGAGCGGGAGGAATCCGTCAAGTGGGTCGTTTTATGATGATGGATAAATCCGAAAGTTTTATGAGTAAGGTTGAAGCTGAGATTACTGCAGCCAAAAAAGGGCTCAGTAATCCGAGAGTCAATGTACATATTTTTGCCGGATTGAGCGGCGGTACAGGTTCTGGCTGTTTCTTGGATGTCTGCTACATGGTTAAGTCGATTGCCCAGCGCATCGGTGGCGTAACTGTTTTTGGATATTTCTTTTTGCCGGATGTAAATCTTTCAAAGATACCATATGACGATACTGCTACGCGAGAATATATTCCCAAAAACGGTTATGCGGCGATGCAGGAACTTGACTATTGCATGAGGCTGCAGCAGAACGGCGGGGGATTTGAACAAGAATACCAAGGTCACAAGATGATTCCGTGGAAAGAACAGCCGGTAGAGTTGTGTCATCTGATTTGCGCAACAGATCACAACAATAATGTCATTCCGGATGCATATAAATATGCTATGAACGTCACAGCCGAGTATGTGATGGATTTTTCTTACCGAAGCCGGGGCGCAGTTTGATTTAAAGCAGCATCTGTCAAATTTTGTGACAAAGGTTAAGCAGGCAGATGCAAAAAGACCTTCGGCGCTCAAATGGCGTATTGCGTGATTGGAGCATCCTGTGCCAGCATTCCGTTGCGGGAAATCAACACCTACTTGGCATCCGAACTATTTGATAAGTTCTCTGCGATCAAGGTAAATATGCCGCGGAAGAGTGATGTTGAGACCCTTGCGGTGTCTTCTCTTGCAAAAAGGCGCACAGAGTGCAGGCGGAATTTACAGTGCTATCTCACCGTGAAATTCAGGAAGGGTTCACGACTGATTATGCAAGCTACCAGGATGATTGGAAATATGTGCGCGACTATGGTAATGCAGAATTAATGAAGCACTATACAGATCAGACCGCCCAAAAAGTTAAATCATCTCGAGTCAAACAAACAAAAGTATGCTTGCGCAAAAAGAATGAACGCGCGCTAATTTCAAGAATCCAAAGCCAGCTAAAGGATATTTTTAAAGGATATTAACAGAGGACCCTATCTTTTTGCGTATCGTATGTTGGCAGCTTCAGAGAGTCATAATCTTCTTAATGTTATAGCGGGGCTAATACGTGAAAACCAAGAGAAGTGGAGCCAGGAGAAGGCCCAAGAAGCACTACGGTTGAAAGACTATGTGAATGCGAAATCAGATTTTGAAAAGAAAAGAAAGAGGTCGCTTTTTGATAACGATGCGAAACGTTTCGAAGCTTACGAATTCTATCTTCTGTTTCTGGAACAGCATAAACTGAGTGTTGCTGTATATGAAGCGCTGGACAAGGTCTTGAGAGAGCTTATAGGCCAGATTGAAGATGTTACGGCGTCATATTATGTCAAACTCAATCGCGTGATGGAGACATTAATTACTACTTTTGAACATAATAAAAATGCGCTGTCGGTTTCGAGTGGCACCCAAAAGGGGGAGTTCTTTTGCAGTTCCATGATGACCATTGCCGAACTAAAGAATTCATTGGATGCAGGAATTGCCGCAATCAATGTGCCCGGCATGTTAGATTCATTCATGAATCTGTTGCTTCAGAATGAAGAAGCTTGGATTCAGGAAGATGAGAATCGTATTTTAAGATTGGTGACAGACTTTTTCGTGAAGTCAGCGTTTAATGGCTTTGCAAATAAGACAATTACGGACTTTTTGAGGGACAAGTACACAGCGAAGACAGGGGAATGGTAACAAATGCGCAATTAATAGAGTTGATTTACGAAGACTGGATGAAGACTTTGACGGATAAAGCGAGCCCATTATTCCCATTTAGTCAAAGCATTTGGCCCCAGTCGAATTCCTCAAGGTTGGCATTTTTGTCATTTCCGGCAATTTCCGCTCCGATTCAGTCTGCGGCCCAGAAGATGCATGGAATGAATAAGCTTTTGGGAATTGAAGCCGAGTGCGCTGACAGATCGTATTTATGTAATGTGTAGTGCGTGCGGCTTGCCGTTGAGCGCATATAACAATTGTTCGGCGTATGAGAAAATGTTTTTTGCGACAAAGGAACCGGGACGCCATTATTATGAGGGGAAAAAGAGCGGAACAATGAAGATTTCCGATTGGAATCGCTTGCCCTCAATTACACCGCGTAGTTTATTTGATGTCGCCACAGCACCGCAGGAACTGAAAGACTTGCTTCGGGAGATTGATGTGCTATATGAAAAAGCACGAAAGTTTGGAGCCTTGGATGATAGTAGTAGGTTCCATGAACCGGATAAAGATGCGATATCCGCTCTGAATCGCTGCTGCGATGTCTGTGAAAAGATTAAGGAAAAAGCGGATAAGGCACAAGATATTCCTGAATTACAGCGCGAGCTTGCGGCTGTTAAGCAGGCGGAGCAGATTAAGATGATTGCGACTGCAATGATGTTGCCACAAGATGGGTTCAGAGGTACAACTCAGGATATACTCCGAATTCAGAAAGATTACTTCGCTGCATCGCCTGCATTGCATGAAGTCACAAGGGAATGGGTAGAACGCATTGAAGCATCAATGTTACGAGCGAATAGGATCATAGAAGAAGCGGAACAAAAGATGCAAAAGATTAAATCCGGAAGCAATGCTATGCAAGACTATTGCGAGGCTATTTTCACGGGTGTGATTTCCGTTGAGGGTAGGGTGATAATCTATAATCGCGTGACGGATGGTATCAAAGACCCGGTGACGCTATCAAAGAGGGGAGAAGAATATCCGTTTGATAGTATTCCACTTTATCAAGGATTCTTGAGCTACCAGGCTTGGGAAGACAATCTAAAGCATGAGGTAAAACGACATTGTGAATGACAAATTGAATGAGAATGCGCCGGAAGTGCTAGAGGTGGGAAAGGCAATGAGAGACTTCTTGTCAGAAGATCGCTTGACGGCCTGGGTGCAACTGGCTGCGAATTATGAGCAGCAGGCAGAGATAAAGACATTTCTGGGAGAGTTGAAGAGACGCTTTAACACATACTGCCTGGAGAATGGAATATAAAAATCCAAAAGATGGGGCAGAACAGTTTATGTGTTCTGCCCGTATTTTTTTGTAATGGGAGACAAAAATGAATGCTTCTGAACTTGTTTCATTTTTTTGATGAAGAATTAAGAAAAAAATAGATCGTCAACATATCAATGGAGAAACCGGAATGGAGCCGCAATTTCCTATGGTGATTGTATTTGATGGGGAGAGAAGGCCATGGAAGGGTTTCCCGAGATTCATAGTAGATTGATGCGGATTTGGCCTCAATATAGAGAAGAGCTTTGTTTTCTGGGAATCAAAGCAGTTGACGCAACACATGAGTACTGCAGACTGACAATGTGCGACAATCATGAAGAGAGAGAAACTGTAGGAATAGATGAGCTGGGAGAAGAAATCTCCAAATTGTTCAGCTTGGAGTATCATTATCCAAGCCGTGATCAGTTATTGCTTTACTATATACTTGATACCAGCGGATTTTCAAAGGCGGCAGAGTTTACACAATGGATTGAAGAAATCAAAATACTGAAAATGCATTGTGGGATAGATAACAGCGCAGCGCTCGAGATAATGTTTCTCCTTTTGAATGCTAGTATGGGTAAACAACACATAGTAGCATCGGAGACAAAAAACTTGCTTTCCGATTATTGTAATGATTCCGAGAAAGATAGTGCAATCCCGGTTGTATTGCTCAGTAACAAAAGAAATGATCGCATAATTCTTGCCGATTGGAGACTCCCCTATAGGATTGCTTCGGCGATAATCGCATTGACGAATAACGCATCAACTCAAATCGCCAGAAAATTATATCAAGCAGGGATCTATACTGCAAGTTATGAGTTTGTTGAGAAACCGACATTACAGATTGCGCAAGTTAGTGTTGTGGAAATACTAGACTGGTTATCACAGAATAAAACCGTAACAGTCAGCTCGGGCCAACTTGGAGAAGCTTGGAAGTCAAAGTTAAAAGAAAAGTGGGAAGATATATTAAAGATACCGGAAGAAATGGAACGTTTAATTTACCAACGAATTCCGACAGAAGAAATATTGGAACTATTCCCAAGGAAGGCACCGGAAGTGTATGGAGACTTGATGTTCCGAACGGAGTCGGAGTTTAATGAACTGACAATGAATGCATGGTCAGCCTATTTGGATAAAATCGCAGAAACAACGTTGGAAGAATTTCAAGCGGATTCTCATACAAGGCTTAGATTGGAAAAAGAGTATGAGAAACGCGTGCTTGATACTTTTACTGTGGATGAGTTGATTTGGGCAAAAGAAAATACGGAGGAGGTTGAGACTGTCCTTGGTGAGAGCATCATAGAGCCAGATGTTAATGGAGCTGTGTTGCAAACCGCAAAATCCAGATTGAAGTACTTACTATATTCAAATCCACTTGTGCAAACAGTATTTTTAGAGCAGGTTGAGCGGAGCGGAAGAGAAGGAGAAGAATTTCGCGATGCATTGCGTAGTTTATTTGAATCTAAACTTGAAATCCATGTTGTAAAGGATGATAACATTAAGCAGTTTTATGAGAAGAAAATGACAAGTTATTTTGATTCCGAGGGAACGCATATGCAGGCATCATTTGCACGTCTGTCAGATGCCGAGGGGCTTCGGAAGTATTTTGAGGATATGATTTTAAAAATAATCGGATCGGATCTGGTGTACACGTCTACGTTTGAAGAAGAACTTGCCAAGAGACTTAACAACGAAAAGACGGAAAAAAAAGATACCAATCAGTATATTCGTAATATGCTGACAGGTACTTCAGTCCCGATTTACTTTCAAGCGCTGTTTAATCTTGGACAGCCGATTCTAACTGCGATGTTATTAAAGAAAAACACTCCATTATATCAAAACTTATTTGATACCTTGCCGAGTTCAACTTTTTACTATGATACAGGCTGTGGCAACGAGGCGGAAGCTATAAACATCTATGAGGTAGATAGTACTAATTTAATTAACGGATAAGAGGGATTAATAGTATGAGGTGTATTCTGCTTGAAAACGATGCCGAAAAATATGCAACGAATCTTAGAATTGATGAGCAGACAAAGAATTTAATTTGGGATAGCGCGCCGGGGCAAGACGTTGTAATCGTTCAAACTCCGTATGGAGATAGTGTCAATTCTATTTTGGAGGACCTAAGTAGTGCAGTTGAAAACATGGACTCACTTCCCGGACGATATAGTGAAGTGATAAATGGAGTTTGGGTTTGCTTTGTGTCTGCAAAGGATAAAGTTCATGATAACGGCTGTAAAATTAACGGAGAAGGAAGTACATACACGGTGCTTAGCTGCTCAATACGGGGAGATGAACTTTCACTTTATAAGCCTTCAACTAAGGGGATGATTTCCCCGTCTGTGGATATTCCGAGAAAAATTCATATTCAAGTCAATAAAGAAAGCACACAAAAGCCATCCGGAATTTTTGGGAGAATTTTCAAGGGAAAGGAAAATAGTCAGAGCTGCTTTTATTCGATTTGTTTTCCGGAGAAGATGGATGAGGGCTATAAAGAAGGAGAAATGAGCTACACAATCGGAAATACTGAAATTCCGATTACAAAAAGCCATGGTGATGCAAAAGAGTGGTTTATGTAAGGTCGGAAGAACTCCCCAAAAATTAAGACGGCGAACAAGGGGATAAGATTAATTTAAGAATTGATTTTGAGCATAGGGGGAAAGAACATGAATGGCAGTCACGAGAAGAGCTTTTGACATTATTTGTCCGTATTGTTTTTAAGACCATGAAGGATACAGATGTTTTGTTTCGGTCAGAACGGATTAGTTCAAAAGAGCCAAAGCTTCTACCTGTCGAGTATGATGATATTGAGGATTTCAAGGCAAAGTATCAGGGGAGAGATAAAGAGGAAATACTCAAATGGTACGAAGAATGGGAGTTCTTTGCTGAAACCGATGATGTGGATTACAATATGTTTTGGGAAAAATTCAGAGGAACAACAGAGGTCAATTATTCAGATGACAAGTTTGGAATAAAAGCATATCGTAGAAGAATTATTGATCCCAAGAATCCGGAACATCAGAAGTATCTTTGGCCTCAAGCTTCAGGGGCTACTTCATTCGAGATGAGGATGGAATGGTTACCGGAATTGCAATCAAGAAGGAACGAAAAACAATTGGAAAAGTTGATGAGAAAATAGAGCGGCAGTGTGCAGAGATATCTACCAGGCGCGTGTGCCCGTATTGTCATAATCCATTATGGCAAAACTATGGAAAGTCTCCCGTAAAATTTATATCTGTGATAGGTATTGCCGGTGCTGGAAAGACAGTATACCTCTCACAACTGTTAAAGAAAATTAATAAGTATGTGGCTAAGGTGGGCTTGACTTCACCGTCGCTAAAGACAGCTGCTCTTGATTTTTGTGAGAATAATGCAGTAATCCAAGGTGAAGCTCTTCCCAATTCAACTCCGGAAATACGGTTTCAACAGCCGTTATTTTTCGAATTGGAACGAGAAACATCAGATAACAGGATTATGACACATGCATTCGTTATGTACGATGTCGCCGGTGAGGTATTTAAGTCTCAGGATCTTGTAGATAAATATGCTCCGTTTGTAAGACGTGCGGATGGCGTCATTGTATTGATTACGCCACAACAATTTGAATCAATTAGTGGAATGGGGAGCGGGCGCGACTGAAGATGATCCGAAACTGCTTTGAGTGCGATTCACGATATTGTAACCGGGACAAAAGAGAAGAGCAAAAAATGCGACGTCCCGATAGCAATTTGTCTTTCAAAGATCGATGAAGAAAATATACAAAATGCGCTTGATGACCAGTTGAAGAGAAGATTACTTGAGGATGTAAAAGAAATATTTGATTCAGAGGGGTTTCCAAAACCGTCTTTTAATGCTGAGGAATATACGCCGATTGGTGAAGGGCTCTTTCGCTTTATAAAAACTCGCGAAATGCAATTAGTTACTCATGTAAGGACTTGTTATTCCTCGTATGCCTATTTTGCTTTTTACTGCGCTCGGTTGCCCGGTCGAAGAAAAAGAAGGAAGGCGAGAGGGTTTTGTACAGGTATCCGGTGGGGCCGGTACTTCCTAAAAGAATAGAAGAGCCACTTTTATGGCTGTTTTATAAATTTGGGTATATTGGCAAAAATGCACTATTGCCAAACGAAATACCTTGTCCGAATTGCGGTTCGTCTAATACAATGGAATTACCTGAAAACGATAGAACTGATACGAAGAAAAATCGATCCTCTGGGCTTTATTAAAAAGGTACCTGTAAATCGTGCTTGTAAGGAATGTGGGCACAGATGGGAACATAATCCAAACTAATATTGAGGTGGAGAGAATGAAGAATCATATTTTCCAGTGCTGCTATACGAATGCAAGTGAAGAAAGCGGCGGTCGCGTTTCTTCGGGGTGGAAAGCGGTGTTTGTCTCACCTGAAATTCCTTCAGATGCGTATTCGACGTGCCTAAAGTTACAAGGTGCTAATTCTTCGCTTCAGGGTCCGACGCAAGACGAGTTTGGGAATACACTAAATCTTCTGGAAATTAACGGAGATGGAAATTATTTGTATGTGATTCGATCTTTCTATGGCCTTACAGATCGGCTTGGGCGCCCCAATATGTTTTCTCATGCGATAATTTTTCCGTGCAAAGATATCGAATTTATTGGAGATCCCAACCTCTATTTGACGATGGCTGGACAGAGTTTCGCCAAAAAGTGAGGCGGAACTGCCGAGAAGCACAGAAGATATAGTGTGGGATAGCAACTTTGAATTAAGAGAAACGTTGATACAATGTGGGCTGTCATATCAGACTTATACCACTTTAATTCAATGTGTCTATTCGCAGATTTCTGATAAGAAATCTGTCGAACCCATCTATATTCAATATGATGGTACTGAAAAACAAATGATGGGGCTTCTATACTGTATTTATTCCGGATTACCGTTTTCAATAAGACGAAGACTATCTGTTGCATCGGTACAGACAAACAATCAGGTAAACAAAAATCTCATTTTTAGCATTTGTGCAAAGGAGAAAAACCTCTACATCATACCGGAAACCGGTGAAAATAATGTGCTGACAGCAAGAAGTGAACGTAGACTATCGAGGCTTTTATTTGTTGATTATTTCACCAAAAAGGAAGCGACACTTCATGCTAGTAGATATTTTTACGAACTGGAACAGAATGCAGTGAAGTTAGGAGAAATCTCAAAATTAGATGAGCAAATTTTGAGATTCGCGCATTTAATGATAGTTGGTGTCGGTGATGTGAATGATGAAGATTTGAACATTAGATTGAGTGAGCTGTTGCATTCGGAATCACTGGACAGCCATGCTGCCGTTGATCTTGTTTGTAAGCTGTTGAAGGAAGTGATGCGCAGAGGTCTTTTCCTTTCCGAAGAAAATGATGAATTGTTGCAAAAAGCATAGCTGGATTCGGGTGGGATTTTGGAAACTGCTTTGAAAGAATATAGACAATATCGTTTTGACAGCTATTCTCCGGAGCAGGCTGTTTGCAGTTTAAGCGAGATGCCGGAACCTATCTTTAAAGAATATCAAGAGCAACTGCGAAGCAGTGCCAATGGATTGGCTGTTTTAGATGGTTATTATACGCAACTGCTTGCAGGAGAAGATCATTGCACATGGGAGCTTCTGGAGCGAGTGCTGCAAGCATCAGACTTCATGGATGCATCAAGGCCTAGAACCATTGCACAGATCAGTGAGAGTGCTTGGAATACATTTACGGCTGAGCTTTTATGCCGCTATGTCCATTCATGACGATGACCGAACGGTTGCGGCTGTCAAGGAATATACGTCATTTATGAATGAATCCTATTTGGGATTACGGAGAACAGAAGACTTTTGAGAGCAAGGCAAAGAACGAATACTGGGAGAAATTCTCATTTGCAGATTTTTTTCTTTTGATAGTTTTCAACTATATGCCGAAATGAAGAACGATTCGCCCAAAAGTAAGGTGATTATGCGTTTTTGTGAGCTCCCCAATTTCGCAAAGGACGATGTTCTGAATTACTATCAGGAGGTTAAGTCATTTTTCGAGGAGTATTCCGACTGTTTTATAGATTTTAGACGCGATGATGTGCGAAAGGTGTTATTTGATCAAACGTTGAAAGTGACTAAAAATGAAAAATCTTCCACATTTTTGAACAATGGGGATATATATTCATGGAATCTCCAAACGGTGAAACATTAAATGTTTTAAGAGAACTTTATGCGAATATTTACTTTCATGAGTTTGATGAAGCTAAGATTAAGGATGCAATCCGGAGATTCATTGATTTAGGTGATTCAAATGCGTTTTTGAAGAAAAACTATTTTAATAAGGTCACCAATACTTTAATCCTTATGCTCTATTCTACGGAACGGGAAAATTCCAATTTAGTCATTGAATTAGACATATGGTTGGAGCTAGCAACTGAAGTTTACGCAAATTGCTTTTGAGTTATTTGAAACATATGGAGATTTGAAGATTATTGAAATTAGCCCTGAACTCGTTGTCAATAATAGTGAACTAATACATAAGCAGGAGTACATTAAAGCAGCGGAAGAATACGCAGCCGGTAGAGGGAAGAAAAAAGAATTTCTAAATGAATGGCTGAAGGAAGTGAAGAGGATTCCGGAGAACTTGCCGCAGAGTGAAGAGGAGAAGCAGAACGGGTCTGAGAATGGCGCCTTGAGTTCTACACAGCCGACACAAAAGAGGGCTACTCAGATGCAAGAGAACAACATGGAAAACGCCGAGCAGCGTTCCGAGGGCAATGATGAAGAAAGTATTTTAAAGACAACGGAAATCTCCTCTTCAAAAAGTGGGAAAACTCATAATTCTGACTTCGGAAATTTCGAGGATTCGGCAAGAGAAGAAAGACAATATAATTCAAGAGCGAGAAAAGGTGGGGGATTTAAATCGATGTTTGAGGGAATCAGAAAGGTAATTGACAGAGTAAAATCAACGGATACAATAAGCGGATTTAGGGACATCCTATTCGGAAGTGATGAGGATAAAGATACTGGCAAGTGAGAATAATTAGAAAATGCTTGCACAGCAAAAATTAAGCGTTTACTTTCTGATGTTGAAATTGAATTAATAGTGAGGTTATATATGTTTTGGAAAAAGAAGGAACAAGCGAAAACGGAACTCTTCTTTTCGAGTCTAATTTCTCAGAAAATGGAGTATGAAACAACCGGGGAGTATGTCCCAGATCCGATTGAGGGTGACAAGTGGAAACTCGGTCCGCTTTTAGAGCACACAACAAGTAAGAAAAGTTCTTTTAAGGATTCTGAACAGCATTGGAGATAGTAACTATCGCCGTGAAATATCGAGGTATATTTCGAAAATTACGCTGCCGCCGAAGAGTAATCTTATTTTATGGCCGTCTGATTTGATAGAAATCAGCGCAGATCAAATGAGAGTACTTAATATTTCTGCTAAATTACCAGTTGAAAGACAATATGCAGATCCATTGTTACAGGGAATGGAACTACAGATGGAGAGCAAAGACAGCGAAGTAAGCTGTGCTTTGCTTTTTCCTTATATCGATCATCCTAAGAGGAAAAATTTCAGTGGTCGATTGGCAGAGCTAAATCAACCCAACTGGAAGAATCCGATTATTAGAAAGATTGCAGTCAATTTACTGAAAACCATTGATGCACTGAATTGTGATGGATATATCTATGGGGATTTTCATCTATCAAGTATGTTTGTCGATATGAAAGATGAAGTATATTTGGATTTCAGCAATCTCATATTCTCTTTTGGCGATACATTCTCAAAGAATGCGGAGATCATTTGTTCCCCACTGTTAAATGCTTATCCGATTGAATTCTCGGAACCTTCAATTGTACAAGGAAGACAGAATGTGATAGATTATCAAACCTCAAAAATTTTTAGTATTTGCTCATTTCTGTTTTACTTTATTCTTCGGACAATATGCATATGATGGAAACTTGCTTGCTGATTACCGTTATATTGGTGATTACAATGACTTAACAAGTTCCAAGCATTATAGAAAAATTTAGAGAATATCATAAGAATCCGGTGTTCATCTTCGATGTAAAAGACAGAAGTAATAAAAATCGGCATGTCCGATGACGAGAAGCAAGTGGTGATCTGTGGGAAAGCTGTCCGGTAATAATAAAACAACTGTTTGAGAAAACGCTGAGACAAGAAAATGCAGAGCGAGCAATAGAGTTTTCCAACCCCACACCGGGTGTGTGGCTGGAAGCTATGAAGCTAATAAGCTGGGATACATGAATATAAGACAATTAATTATATATGCTTAACAACTAGTGTAAGTACGAATCACAGTGATGAATACGAGGTGAATTTATGATCGATTATTACAACTTGTTTAATCTTGATAAGAATAAAACGACTGAGGAGATTGCGGCTGAACTAGAAGAATTTATTATGTATTGTAAAGACTTTCTTGCAGGCAAGGTTGAAATGAGGAGCAGCAAGAGCGAAGTGGAAATGATGCTTGAGGTGCTATTGAAAGCACAGCATTCGCTTCCGATTTGCATCGCAGTATTTATGATGAATTGTTAAAAAGAAAACAAGTCGAACGAGGCTGTAGGTCAATCCGGTAGAGAACTTGCAGAGTCCCGTCAGGATAAATCTGTGGCTGAGAAAAGCGAAAGCCAGCAAATTAAGAAGGAGAGATGTAGGCGAGAATTCTCGAATGGAACTGTAATCGAAGGGGAGATGGTTAACGGTGTATGGTGTGGAAAATGTAAAGAAATCTTAAAAGATGGTTCATACTACGAAGGCATTTGGGAAAACGGACTCGGTAATGGAGAGATGCTCTATGTAGGTAGTGATGGATCCAGAATGGAAGGTAGCCAAAAAGATGGAAAATGGAGCGGTAAATGCAAGAAGACCTTTAAAGACGGCTCCTACTTTGAAGGAATGTATGAAAATGGCGCCGGAAATGGTGAGATGCTATATGTGGATGTTGATGGAACTAGAATAGAAGGTACCCGAAAAGATGGGAAATGGAATGGTCCGTGTAGGAAAGAAATGCCTGATGGCACGGTAATCGAGGGTCCCATGGTTGATGGAGTATTCTGCGGGAATGTGAAAAGGACTTTAAAAGACGGTTCATATTCTGAGGGGTGGTGGGAAAACGATGCCGGCAACGGTCTAATGGTTTTTGTAGGAAGCGATGGAACTAGAATGGAAGGTAGCCAAAAAGATGGAAAATGGAGCGGTAAATGCAAGAAGACCTTTAAAGACGGCTCCTACTTTGAAGGAATGTATGAAAAATGGCGCCGGAAATGGTGAGATGCTATATGTGGATGTTGATGGAACTAGAATAGAAGGTACCCGAAAAAGATGGGAAATGGAATGGTCCGTGTAGGAAAGAAATGCCTGATGGCACGGTAATCGAGGGTCCCATGATTGATGGGGTATTCTGCGGAAAATGCAAGAAGACCTTTAAAGACGGCTCCTACTTTGAAGGAATGTATGAAAATGGCGCCGGAAATGGTGAGATGCTATATGTGGATGTTGATGGAACTAGAATAGAAGGTACCCGAAAAGATGGGAAATGGAATGGTCCGTGTAGGGAAAGAAATGCCTGATGGCACGGTAATCGAGGGTCCCATGGTTGATGGGGTATTCTGCGGAAAATGCAAGAAGACCTTTAAAGACGGCTCCTACTTTGAAGGAATGTATGAAAATGGCGCCGGAAATGGTGAGATGCTATATGTGGATGTTGATGGAACTAGAATAGAAGGTACCCGAAAAGATGGGAAATGGAATGGTCCGTGTAGGAAAGAAATGCCTGATGGCACGGTAATCGAGGGTCCCATGGTTGATGGGGTATTCTGCGGAAAATGTAAGAAGACCTTTAAAGACGGCTCCTACTTTGAAGGAAGCTACGAAAATGATGAAGTAGTCGGGGAACTGCTATATACAGATTGCGAAGGCAATCGAACAAATGGCATTTGGAAGAACGGTAATTGGAATGGACCGTGCAGACAGGAGACGATGAGCGGGATTCTCACGTCAGGTACCATGATAGACGGTCTCTGGCATGGAGAGAATAAAAGGATTTTCAAAAATGGTTCATATTTTGAATTGACATATGAAAATGGGAAAATAATAGGGGATGTACGATATGTAGATAACAACGGAGAGCATGCAGTTGGAACTCTGGAAGATGAATTGTATTTTCAGGGTGTATACAAAAATGGCAGTTATACAGGAGAGACCATCTATGTAGATCCGCTAGGAGAAGGTACAATCGGCATTAACTGGAGTGGGAATTACATAAAGATTTCACAAAACGGTATCATTATGGAGGGGACTAGATTTAATGGACATTGGAATGGCAGAGTTAAAAAGTTCCTTGACGACGGCACATATTATGAAGGTATTTATCACGATGGAGAGCTGATAGGAGATCTGGTTTATGTAAATTCTAAGGATGAGCGAATATTTGGACCGTGGAAAAACGGGGCTTGGAATGGGAGGTGTATCTTTGAAGCCAGTGACAATTCTGTGACAGAAGGTACTATGATTAATGGTCATTTGTTGGGAAGATTCAAAAAAAGCTTTCCGGACGGTGCGTACTTCGCAGGTGAATATAAAAAAATGGAGAGATATGCGATGAATTAGTGTACGTTGACAGCCGGGGGAAAAAGGCGACCCGAAGCAATGGGAAGTGGAATGGAAGATGTAGAATTGAAAATACGGATTCATCTGTAGTGGTGGAGGGGACTCGTATTGACGGTGTTTGGGACGGAAAAATCGAGGCGCTATTTAAAGATAAGTCATCGTTCGTTGGATTATACAAGGATCGATCTTTGAATGGAAAGTTTAAGTATAGAGATAGTTACGGAAATGTTATAGAGGGTAACTTGCAAAATGGGAATTTGAACGGACGTATCGTAAAACGGGATGCAGATGGAGGTGTGTGGTCTGGAATCTATCATATAAAAAGAAGTCATTGGAGAATTATTTTATACAGATAAATATGGAAATAAGTTAAGGTGCAGTGAACAAAATAGAAATTTTTTTAACAACTGTGTCCGAAAAAGTGTACGATGTGATAAGAATGATTAACGAATTCGATGGATCCATGTGGGTGGTACAGTGAATTTAGATGTAACACCTCTGCCTGATAGATTATAATGTCAGCAGAGGAGAAAAGCACATGACTCGAATATCAGACGAAAAGTTGTTCGCGCGCACATTCAGGATGGACGCACGATTGCCAGTCTTGTGGCTGAGTACGGCATATCCAGAGCCACTGTTGCCAACTGGGTACGCTTATATCGCGAAGAATGCTAAAACAATGAGGAGGAGAAGGCTCAGTCGGAGATAATGTAAGAACTTCGTCGTCTCCGGCGTGAAAAAGTCGAATTAGAAAAAGGAGAACAGCAGGAGTTCGGATTGAGATGGCTTTTTAAAAAGCTACACATTCATCCGAACTCTTATTACGACTACCTCAGAAATGCGAAGGCGGGTTATCTTGCTCAAAAATCTCATTGTTGTCAACGGATTCAAGCACTTTTACCATGATTCTCATGAGGTCATGGGGCACCGTAAAATGAAGGCATTTCTGCAAAGAGAAGGGATTTCATTGAGCAAAATAACAGTCCACAAGTACATGAATCGTGAACTACAACTACACTTAATTTGTTGTCGAAAGAGCCCCGCATACCATCGGGGATTAGCTCATAAAAATTTTCCTGAATCTATGAAAGCGGAATTTTTTTCTCCTGAGCAGCCGAATCGTGCGTGGTGTACCGACTTCACATATATGACACTGACAAATGGAACCATGCGCTATCATTGTTCCATGATTGATACGACAGAAGTGTTGTTGCCAGTGAAAACAGCTCTTTTATCACGAGTTCCCTGGCTGTGCGTACGCTTGAAAAAGCGTTGTCTAGCGCAAAGGCAATCCCACAAAACCTGATTTTGCACTCGGATCAAGGAAGTCAGTTTACTTCCACAGAGTTTGTACAACACTATACAATACCTTAAAGACCGAACTGATTTATCAGTATCGTTTTGAAACTGCAGCAGAACTGGATTATGCCGTTTCAGAGTTTGCTTACGATTGGTACAATCAGGTACGCCCACACACATATAACGGATATCTGACTCCATCTGAAAAGAGAGCAGAGTGTACCATTAAGCAGTGGTGTTACAAAAAGGGTTGACCACTACAATAGCAAAAAGAGTTGAGAAATTCTCGAAAAATGCATAGGGGTTGATATAAGTATAAGGAGGATGAGATGCCTGTCTATTCGAGCTTATTGTTGGATGACGGAGGCGGGATTATATCGCCAATGCAACAAGCAGAGCAAGCAAGGGACACAGTGACATTATTAATTGGTTTAGGAGGTACTGGGATTGATTGTCTGCGTACAATTAAAACCGAGGTGTATGAACGCCTAATTCCTGATGCTTCTATAGTATCCGCCTCTGCTTATGAGCACATTCGGTTTCTGGGAGTGGATTCGGTATCACACAGCGCGCGGCGAGATGGGCTGCTCGTTTTGGACGAGGCTGAGTTCTTTTCACTTATGACTAGAGAAGTGCAACAAGCTCTTAAAAATCGACAGACGTTGTGTCAACGACCGGAACTATCTTGGATGGATTTCAAATGCGTAGAAGAGCCGAGCTTTGAAAGTCGTCAAGTTGGACGCTTCAGAATGATGGTTAACTCGGAGAACTTTATGGAAAGGGTGGAATGTGAAATTCAAGCGTCTCGCAGAGGGCTCATACATCCTCGGTTGAATATTCATATTATATCAGGCTTGGGTGGCGTAACCGGATCAGGTTGTTTTTTAGATGTCTGTTATATGGTGAGGTCAATTGCTCAACGTGTCGGAAATGCAGCTATATTCGGATATTTCTTTTTGCCGGATGTAAATCTTTCAAAGGTACCATATAACAATACAGTTGTGCGAGAACATATTCTTAAAAATGGTTATGCGGCAATGCAGGAACTTGATTACTGCATGAGTTTACCACGGAACAGCGGGAACTTTGAACAGATATATCAGGGAGGTAAGAAAATCGCTTGGAATGAACCGCCGGTAGATATGTGCCATCTGATTTGCGCAACAGATCACAACAATAATGTCATTCCGGATGCGTATAATTACGCAATGAACGTCACAGCCGAGTATGTGATGAATTTTTCTTACCGAAGCCGGGGAGCTGTTTGATTTAAAATCGTTATCTGTCAACTTTTATGCCAAGGGTTAATCAGGTAGATGCAAGAAAGACCTTCGGCGCTCAAATGGCGTATTGCGTGATTGGGGCATCCTGTGCCAGCATTCCGTTGCGGGAAATCAACACCTACTTGGCATCCGAACTATTTGATAAGTTCTCTGCAATCAAGGTAAATATGCCGCGGAAGGGTGATGTTGAGGCCCTTGCGGTGTCTTCTCTTGCAAAAGGCGCACAGAGTCCAGGCAGAATTTACAGTGCTATCTACCGTGAAATTCAGGAAGGGTTCACGACTGATTATGCAAGCTATCAGGACGATTGGAAATTTGTGCGCGACTACGGTAATGCAGAACTGATTAAGCACTATACAGACCAGACAGCTCAGAAACTAAATCATCTCGAGTCAAACAAACAAAGTATGCTTGCGCAAAAGAATGAATACGCGCTAATTTCAAGAATCCAAAGCCGGCTAAAGGACATTTTAAAGGATATTAACAGAGGACCTATCTTTGCGTATCGTATGTTGGTTGCCTCAGAAAGTCATAACCTTCTTAATGTCATAGCGGGCCTTATACATGAAAACCAAGTGAAGTGGGGATCAGGAGAAGGCCCAAGAAGCACTACGACTGAAAGACTATGAGAATGCAAAATCCGATTTTGAAAAGAAAAGAAAGAGATTGTTTTTTGCTAATAATGCGAAGCGCTTTAAAGCTTACGAATTCTATCTTCTGCTTCTGGAGCAGCATATATTGAATGTTGCTGTATATGAAGCGCTGGATGAGGTTTTGAGAAAGCTTAAAGGCCAGATTGAAGATGTCACAGCGTCATATTATGTCAAACTCAATCACGTGATGGAGACGTTAATTACCACCTTTGAACATAATAAAAAGACACTGTCGGTTTCGGGTGGAACCCAAAAACGGAATTCTTTTGAAGTCCCGGTGATGACAATTGCCGAACTAAGAACCTCATTAGATGCCGAGATCGCCGCAATCAATGTGCCATGCATGTTAGATTCATTCATGAATCTGTTGCTGCAGAATGAAGAAGCTTGGATTCAGGAAGATGAGAATCGTATTTTAAGATTGGTGACAGACTTTTTCGTGAAGTCAGCGTTTAATGGCTTTGCAAATAAGACAATTACGGACTTTTTGAGGGACAAGTACACAGCGAAGACAGGGGGAATGGTAACAAATGCGCAATTAATAGAGTTGATTTACGAAGACTGGATGAAGACTTTGACGGATAAAGCGAGCCCATTATTCCCATTTAGTCAAAGCATTTGGCCCCAGTCGAATTCCTCAAGGTTGGCATTTTTGTCATTTCCGGCAATTTCCGCTCCGATTCAGTCTGCGGCCCAGAAGATGCATGGAATGAATAAGCTTTGGGAATTGAAGCCGAGTGCGCTGACAGATCGTATTTATGTAATGTGTAGTGCGTGCGGCTTGCCGTTGAGCGCATATAATAATTGCTCAGCATATGAAAAAATGTTCTTCGCGACAAAGGAGTCGGGGAGTCATTATTATGAGGGAAAAAAGAGTGAAACAATGAAGATTTCAATCGGAGCCGCTTGCCTTTAGTTACACCGCGCAGTTTATTAGATGTCGACACAGCGCCACAGAGACTGAAAGACATGATTCAGGAGATTGATGTGCTCTATGATAAGGCACGTAAGTTTGGCATTCTGGATGATGATAGTAGGTTCTATGAACCGGATAAAGACGCGATATCCGCGCTGAATCGCTGCTGCGATGTCTGTGAGAAGACAAAGGAAGAAACGAATAAAGCACAAGACATTCCTGCTTTTACAGCGCGAACTTGCTGCTGTAAAGCAGGCGGAGCAGATTAGGATGCATGCAACTGCAATGACACTGCCGCAAGATGGGTTCAGAGATACAACTCAGAATATACTTCGAATCCAGAAGGATTATTTTTGCCTCTCCGGCGTTACATGCTGTGGTCAGTCAACGAGCAGATTTAATCGAAAAAGGCAGTTATGCGGGCAATTATGGTTGTAGATGCAGCGGAGAAGAAGATTGAAAGACTTCGAGGTTTAAAATGAATGCGTGGGGAGCGAGAATTGTGGGGGTAAGGAGAATCGCATGCGCTATGCCTTCCCCGTGTACTCGTGGAAAAAGGCCCCTGCAGTGGATGGGATTTGTAATTACTAATAGTATTTTCTGTATCATACTGACAGGAGCAGATACTGTTGTTCAGAAAGAAGCTTTTACGAAGAAGGTAATTGAGAGCAAGAACGTATCGGTGGAAATAGGACCCTTTTTGCAGGCATTGATGCAAACGGAACTCTCTTTGTTCCGGGAAAGATTCTGTTGGATTTGACAACCAGAGAATTCTCCGCGGACGATATTTAAGGGCAGGGGCACATAGGGAGTTCGCAATATCGCCGCAATTCTGAAAGAAGAGGGACCCAGTTTTGAGCTTATGGTGCAGGCGACGGTTTACCTCGCGGATATTGTTGGTTTCGAGGCGATGAATGAGGCCTGCGCAGTGTTCTTTGAGGCTCTCTATTCTGCGAGAGCGACGTTCCGGGGCGTGGCAGTAGATAAGGCCTGATAAGTTGTGCAAATTGAAAATCATATAAAGAAGACATGGTTTGCAGTCCTTTGGTAGAATGAAGTTGCGAGACAACACTCAGAAAGGAGACAACAAACCATGTCTGATAAGATTGTACAGTTCAACGAGGAAGTTATCAAGGGTCAGCTGAAAGAACTGGTATGAGGTAGTATCGAAGAGACTTTGAATGAACTCCTGGAAAAAGAAGCCGAAGCTCTTACACAAGCAACTCGTTATGAGCGCAATGAAGCGCGCCGGGGTTATCGAAGCGGACACTATGACCGAAACCTTACAACGACTTCCGGCGAAGAAGCACTTTGGGGAACTAAAGTGCTGATTTCCAAGCGAACATTGGATGAAGATTCGGACGAATAATACGATTGAGCGTCTGAATCGTGAGATTCGGCGCAGAACCCGTGTTGTGAGAATATTTCCGGATGGAAACTCAGTGTTAATGCTGGTTTGTGCCAGGCCTCGTTATGTTGCGGGAACCCAGTGGGGGAATAAGAAATATATGAATATGATGCACCTGGAGGTGAAGGAAGAAAACACCTCCATTGCAGGCTGACTTCATTTAATCAGAGGATGCAAACTAATTTGCACATAAATCTTGATGACTCCAGTAAGACTATTAACGAGATTTGCAAACAGACTAATCTGAAAATTGAAACGATTGGAAATTTAACGGAACTGACAGAAGCTATTGAGGAGAAAGAACGAAAATGGTCAAGAATGTTAGAGAGTATATTGGAAGATTGGCAGTTAGTGGAGAGACAGGACGTAATACGGTATTCATTAATAGTGTGAATGTGATTCAGTTTAATGTGAAAACGCTTATGTTACCGGATGCCGCAAGCTCGTTTGTTGCGGGGTTTGGAAATCAGTTGGATGATTTTTCAGATGACATCTATGCAAGTGAGGAAGAACGAATAGCGAACTTTAAGGTCTTCGTGGAAAAAGCAGCTCTTTATTTTCCAGGTGCAGACGAAGAACGTAAACGGCGCGGAAATGCGAAGGATGAGAGAAGTACGGTTGGTGCCGGAACCTAAGGACTTCGACATTAACACGGAATTTTACGCAGTGCCGGTTTTTTGTGGAAAGAATAATGAAGAGGTGCGGGAGTGGGAGTATGGAAGAGGGTTAAACTTATGCCGCAACTACGATACGCGCGCAGAGTTTCTCGCGCATATCAAGGCCGGAGAACAGGTGGGAAGTCTCTATGGCTATGATATCGAAAGCTCGGCTCCGGCATTTGCTCTCTGGCGAGAGGAAGATGGTAAACTGTTTGCGGTTGGTAATATTGAACATAGTGATGCAAATTCAGTCGATGCATGTGTACTGCAGGGTAAGTATCTGTTTACAATTGACCTCAGTGATGATTTAGCCGACTTTGTTTATGATGATAGCTGTAATCCTTGTGTTTGCTATGTACCGGCAGACAGCTACAAGAAGATTGATAATCAGCTGAAGAGTGCGTCACTCCAGGCTGAGGAAGAATTACAGCGAAAAGCGGAGACTGAACGAGAAATCGTTCCTGCGGTAGAGCAACAGACAACAGAAAATACGCTTGTCACAAAAGAAGAAGCAAAGAAAAATGAAGAGGTAGATGAGAACGGAGCAACGGAGCTGAAAAACGCCGGTCGATGAGAAGAATTTAGAGAAGATCTCTACGAACGAAATGAATGAGGCACTGATTTTTGACGATGATGGAATATTATGACAAAAAGAGCCGCTGTTACTATAAGGCAAGCGACTTCGTTAATTTTCATACGGCTGTCAAGTGCAATGATCTTGTGATTTTGTCGGGACTGAGCGGCACCGGAAAAATCCTCACTCGTCAATATCTATGCGAAGGCGCTCGGACTTAACGCCAGTGTGGATCTCGAGGATAGCCAGATGTTAATGGTGCCGGTGCGGCCGTCCTGGAGCGATGACTCGGATCTTCTCGGCTATGTGGATCTCGCGCATATGGTTTACCACGCGGCGGATTCAGGCTTTGTGGATTTTCTGGTGCGCGCACAGCGAGAGGAGAATAAGAACAAGCTCTTCCTGGTCTGCTTTGAGGAGATGAATCTCGCGCGGGTCGAGCACTACTTCAGTCAATTCCTCTCGATCCTGGAGCGTCCGGCGGGGCAGCGGGAGTTGCAACTCTATGATAAGCAGTATATGGGCAAGCTCTACAACGCGGCAGATTATCCATACCGGATTAAAATCGGAAGCAATATAAAGTTTATCGGTACAGTCAACATTGATGAGACGACTTTTTCTTTTTCGGACAAGGTATTGGATCGCGCAAATGTGATTGAATTAGAGGTGCTAAATTACTTGACGGAATGGCAGGAGAAGAGCTTTGCAGCGATTGGGAAGACCAGAGTCTGGAGTACATTAGATTACGAAAAGCTGATTGCCAAGGAACAGATTTCAAATGCACAGGAGGTACGTGAGCTCCTCTGGGATCTTCACTGTGCGCTGCAGCATTTGAGCCCAAAGTATGGAGCAGGACCGCGTGTCGTGAAGAGCGTCATAAAAATATCTCAGTAATCTGCCGGACGAAGAAGCGTTGGGATTTGAAGGAGCTTTTGGATTTACAAATTGCACAACGCGTGTTGACAAAGCTTCGAGGCGTTGAAAGTGTTGTAGGACCGGCCGTAGAAGAAGAGGGAGATAGCAGTCTCTTCCAGGTGCTTGAGAAGCACAAGTCACTCTCGCAGTTTGTAAAGAGCAGGGCAATTCTCGCACAAAAAAAGAGGGAGCTTGAAAGCTATGGCTATTGCAACTAATCTCCCTTTTTCACTGTCTGTAATCCGAACATTAGCTTTGGATAAACAAGGGAAGGGTATCAAAGAGCAAAGAGGCGACACGTTTTGTCAGTCTTGCTGCCGCAAACAGTCTAACGGAAACTCCGACTATTTTTGTCAAGGAAAATGAAGGCGTTGAGCTTCTGTTTATATCGGAAGATATGAATGCGAGGCTGTATCTACCTTGTTTGGACATTGCGGTCGATGTAGACCGTGTTCAAACGGATGCGGCGGGGGACTACATCAAGCCATCCGGTCAACCGTTTCGTCTTTGTGGTGCCGGTCAGGAAGGACTTCTCGTAGAGCGTATGGCGTTTTTTGTCCTTGCAGAGGGCACGCGCTACTACGGCAGTTTTGAAGTAGCACCTCGGCAACTTAGTCACAGTGAATGGAAGATTATGCAGCAGGAGCTCGAGGCAGAGTTTGAGGGGCTAAGCCGGAGTTGGAAAAGAGGACGAATGGGGCGTGGCATTGGTGGTGAGCAGGCGCTCCCGCTTCGCGCGTTTCGAGATTTGGAACGTCTTGAAGAACAGGAAAGTCAGGTATTTGCAGCGATTCTTGCAATTAAAGAACAACCGCGTTATACAATTAAGACAGTCTATGAAAAAGAGCCTGTTCAGGCGGGGGGACGAGTGGATGCGAAAAGTCTCAGACGTAATTTAGCTCGCGGTGGTGTATCACATGTCAAATGGATTCCGAAAAAACGGCTTGACTATGATATCGCGGAGAATCGGATGCTTCGCATTATGACAGAAACGTTTTTAAACAAAACTGATAGATTTTTTTCCAGATATACAGAAGACCCGCAACTGAGTGGTGGGCGGATGCAGGTATTTACAAAGATAGTGCGACGGTATCGTCGCCTCTTGACCGCACTTCAGAATACGGGATGGTATCAGGATATAGCTGTGACACAGCTATATACAGTGCCGCAGGCACTGCTTTCGGATAATAGATATTATATGATCTATCGGTTGTATCTGGCATTGAAGCGAGATCATATTGGCGTGACTATGCAAGAAATCTATCGTCTGAGTTACCAAAAGAGCAGCTTTCTTTACGAGCTTTGGTGTTATTTTAAGCTTCGACACGTCCTTGAAGAATTTGCGACGGAGACGGCACGCGAGGAAAGTTATGAAGTAGCGGAAGACGGTAGCCTCGCTCTTCGAGACGGAAGTCGAGTATGGTATGAAAACGCGAAGGTACGTCTTGCTTTGGTTTATAACCAGACCTTAGGGCAACGGGGTGAAGATTCAACAAGAGATCCGCTTTATTTTGCAACAAGTCACAACGGAAAAAATCACAATCATCCGGATTTACTGTTGCACATTTTCAGTAAACAAACAGGCTGGTATATTGGCAGCATCATCTTGGAGTGTAAGTACCGAAAGATTCCTCAGATTTGGGGGAGGGAACGATCCAGCTTAGGACAGCTTGAGACATATTATAAAAATGCTTGTAGCGACGAGACCTATGGTGGGAACGGAAAAATGTTGCGGACTCATCCGGTACGAGGTGTGATGGCGTTGACGCCGGATACAATTACGCCGCCGTTGCACTCGGAGAGTTTTCCGATTGAAACTTTTGCGCTGCGCCCCGAAATAGAAACAGCACGAGAGCGGAACTCTGCACATATTCAAGAGTTAGTGGATGAAGCATTAAAAGCAGAAAAGTTTTGTTCATCTTCGATACAGGAGCCTTCAATATGAGTGATGTGAAAGACATCCGCCAGCTATTTCGTGATATGTCGGATGAAGAAGGAGAAAGATTTATTCAATATTTCTTTGACCGTTGTAAAAAAGAAAATCGGGTTTATTTTGATAGTGGGATTCAAGAGAACTGTCGTGAATTACTTTCGGAATTACTAATTAAACTTAGGCATGGAAGAGAAGCAGATCAGTCCTTTATAAAAAAGGTTTGTCGAGATTATATAGAGTCAAAGGATGCTGAAAATCAGCAAAGTATGAAGAGAAAGTGCTATGCACTCAGCACAATAGTGCATCAAGAGCCGGCAGATGAAACAGAACAGGATTTAAAGACACGGCTTGAAGACGAAAGGCGTAAGGTAGAGAAGCAGAGAAAGCAGCTACAGCAGATGAAGGCTGATTTTTGAGGGCAACACAGCGGGAAGTTGAAAAGCAAACGGAGAGAGCCGATCTACTAGAGACACAGGTAGAACAGACTGAAAATGAAAAAAGAGCTAAAAAAAGCTGGTTGACGAACTCAGCGTATATAAGAGAAAGTATCATGAAGTCAATAGATTACAAGAGAGGATAGAGCGGTATAAGAGGGAGAACGAAGAAGACAAACAGAATTTTCAGACACAACTGCTTCAAGAAAGAGAGGTGGCAGAGCAAGAGAAAGAAAAGTTAGTTGAATCCGTAAATCAACTAGAGATGCAGTTAGAACAATTTGTGAGCGAAAAAGCAGCTGCTAACAAGGCGGATAGAAGAATTAGAGGAGTACGAAAAGAAATACCGTAAGTCCAGACTTCCCAGAATTCTGATTTTTTTCTCGTAGAGAGCTGGGACGCGAGATTGAGAAGTTAAATTGCGATTTTCGTCTGCAGGCAACGGAGCTGGATACGCTGCCTTGGAAAGCCTATACAGAGATTTGGATGGTAGGTACGGTACTGAGCTATCAGGATAAACTTCGCATCAAGAAATATACAGATGTAAAAATCAAATTAATAAATAACTTACCACAGGCAATAGAGGAAGTCATTTCGCAATCATGAAATAACTGTAGTATACTGAAGTAGTAAGAGTATTAGTTCAGAGAGGAGTTATCTATTATGAAGAAAGCAATTGCAACCCAGGCAGCACCGGCGGCATCGGC
>BNJV01002122.1_pt1 | contig 33086 bp, 62 predicted proteins | sample 8540591 | NCBI WGS metagenome assembly BNJV01 (sample SAMD00202457, study PRJDB9452) | human saliva metagenome | host: Homo sapiens | reverse complement strand
GTTTGTGGGGGAAAACGGTTTCCTATTCCGGACAGGCGGTTTCCACTTTTTCGGAAATAGTGGCTCCGCTGTACCGGAATATTCAGCCGGAATAATCATGTCCTTTTCATTTTTCTTTAGTAAAAACAATTTCACTAAGTGATTTTTCTTGGAAAATTTAGGTCAATAAAGATTTAATATTTTAGAAAGCTTAATTATATTGCAATTTTTAGTTAAGTGCTAAAACCTATCACAACAGACAATAGCATACGGGTGAAAAAGTACGGCGGACAATTATCTTCATTGAGAAGGCATTGAAAGTTTGGATTATATTTTGGAAGGAAGGACATCTCCAATCTATTTCCACTAAATTTGAAAGGGGTGATTCTTATGATTAGTTTCCTTTTGCAGTATCCTTATAGTAGAGTGCTTATTTTAGCTTTTGCACTTGGACTGATTTACTTTATTTCTTCAAAGAGAAAGTATAGCTACGGGCATCGCTGGGGATTGATTAGCTATATGGCATTGCTTGTGTTGATTTATCTCATTCCTCATAGCATAAGCCATAGGGATTTATCCATCCCGCAGATCCTTCAGGATATTGAGTTGAATCCGTTCTTGTTTTTGAGATACAACATGCTATCCAATCTTATAATTGTAGTATCATTTCTTCCCTTACCGGGATTCTCTTTTTCCGTAGTGAAGGAGAAAAAGAAGGTACTTCTCTATGCGGTATTGAGTGGATTTGGTATTGAATGTATTCAGCTTCTTTTGAATATCCTATTCCATTCCCCGATTTTTGTGGTGGATGTTAATGATTTAGTCTTGTATACTTTTGGCAAATTTCATTGGATACTCTCTGTTCCTCTTTTACAGAACAGAAATATATCCATGCCTCTTGGGACTCAAAAAGCTTAGGTATAATGGACGATTCAAGAATTAGAATCTCTTGAATTCGTGAAAGAGACATTTCAAAATTCTAAGTTCTTACGAAAAAGTTTTACAAAACTCTGTATCTTTTTCCCCGTGGATTGTCATGATAACGAAAAACGGATATACTGATAAAGCTGGTGAGATACCGGCTTTATTTTTCATTGTGAGGGGTATGTTCTCTATGTTAAAAAGAGTTTCATTATTAATGATATGCCTTCTTGGCGTTTTATTTTTTTCCTTCTCGGCTTTTGCGAAGGGAGCAGTTACAGCTTCATGTGGAATATGTGGAAGGAAAGGTAAACGATCCTGTCAGCAAGTCTGCCAGAGTAGCTTACATTGTCCATGAGAATCCGGTATTCTCCGTATCCGGCAAGGGTGAAGTAGAGGTTGTTAAGCTTACAAGAATACCTATTTACAGGATGAGGACAAGGGTGTTCGCAATCGTTTATGGAAGAAGACCGTAAAGGACGGAGAGCAGTTTAGCTTTTATTCCGAGGAAGAGTTCCGAAATGCTGAAGAAGAGGGAACACTTTATGGACTTTCCGATTGTTATGTGTTGCGGATTCAGGAAAAGGGTAGCCCGGATTATCAGGAAGTTTTCGTAGGTGTTGTAGAAGAGAATACCTTTAAGGACTTCCAGGCTAAAGCGAAGGAGAAGGAAGCTCGCTTAGAACAGAAGATGAAGGACTTAGGGTCCTGCGGCTAAGAAGACCGCATAATAAAAAGAAGGAAGAGGGGAAGAATATCCAGTCGGGATGGATTCCTCTTTTTGATGGTAAAAACTATTTGCTAGTCAGGAGTACGACATAATAGTAGGAATAATCCGAAGTTACTTTTGGATCCATGTAATTCACAAATAATTCCGAAGTCACTTTGGAGGTCTGTTAATCCTAAAGAACAACACGGTAGGATTAGTCCCAGAACGCATCAACTAAGAGGAAAGACCATGAAAAAGTATTGCTTTTTAATGAATGCACAGAGTGGACAGGGGAAGGAAAGGAGCTTTGCTATCGAGGTGGTAGAAGGTCTTTCTTTATTAGGGCTGTATGGTAACAGTCTTTTCCTATTCTTCCCAAGCATAAGAACTACGAACGGAAGAGCTGATAAAAAACTGGGTAAAGATTTTCGACTTGATAGTTTGCGCAGGAGGAGATGGAACGCTACATTATCTTATGAATGCCATACTGAAGGAAAAGCTGGATATTCCCATGGGCTATATATCCTGGTGGCTCCACCAATGACTTCGCCCATTCTTTAGGGATTCCCAAGGATTTAGAGGAGAATCTTCGAGCCATGGTGGAAGGAGAGCGTTTTTCTTATGATGTGGGGAATCTTCAGGGAGATTTTTAACTATATTGGCCTTTTGGAGCCTTTACCAAGGTGAGCTATGGGACAGACCAGGAATTAAAAATAATTTGGGGCATTTGGCATATTTGCTGGAATCTCTTCGTACTTTTACCGGAAAATATGAGCCAGAGTATTCCCTTAAAAATCTCTGCTGAAAATTTTCTGAAGAGGGAGAATATATTTTCGAGCGGTTTCCAATTCCTATTCCGTGGCAGGCTTTTTCAGGGTCTGCCGGGACAGAACCTTCAGGAAAAGATGAATATAGATTTAGCGGACGGAGAATTCGAGGTTTTACTGATTCGTTCTCCGAAAAATATTGGAGAGCTGGGAGAGATTGAGGAACCCTGCTTCGGGGGAGACATCCCGGAAAGATCATCCCTTATGTGAGTTTTAAAACCCGGTATCTGGAGTTTCAAGGGCAAAAAGCCGGTGGAATGGACTTTGGACGGAGAGTTTGGGGTGCCTATAAGACAGGAAATATCGAAATACATATAAAAAGGCAGCAGGGATTATGCTTCCTAAAATAAAGAAGGAATAGATTCACTTCCGGATATCAAAAGAATCCCCAAAAATCAGGCAGAAATGAAATCATACCGCTTGATTTTAGGGATTCTTTTTATCGTCTAGAACTTATCTTTTATACGGAAATGTTAATATCCTTATTGTCTTTTCCTTCTTCCTGATTTATCTACTCCTGCACACAGCTTTTGATCATAGGGCTTAGGATGATGCCATCCCGAACTTTACTTTTAATATATCCCATGATTTTTATCCATTTCTGAAAAACTTTAATTCCTCTATGGTATAAAGAACGGACATTCTTTCCGGCCATTCCTGGTCTTTGCATAGGCCTTGTATTTTTCGTTATAACTATGGATCTTTCTCGAAGGAGCTTCCGCCCTGTTCCTTTAAATATCTTTTCTCTGATTTGTGTTTCACTAAATCTTCAATATCTTTACTTATAGGTACAATATGCTTCGGCTCCACATCGGGGGTTCCAACCACATAACCATCTGTCTCCACCTGTGGCTTCTGCATTTCGATAGGATCGTTCTAAGTCGGAAATAGATTGATTCCCATCGCTATCTGAAGAGCCCTGTTTAGAAGTGGCTTTTTCATAATCCTGTTTTTAAGGGCATAATTCGCCATTTCAGTTACTGTCATAGTTTTACCTCTAATCCCATCTCCTTTCTTTTAAAAATTTTATGCGGCTTTAAGCATGCTATTTCATTTAATGTATTATCGGTAAAATAGATAAATAAATAGAATGCGTTCCATTACAGAATATTTTTAAGAAAAAGTGGCGAAGCTAATGGAACGTGCCCCAATGCAGACTTAAATTGTGGAAAAGCTATGGGTTGATTTTTATGGTCACTTTTTATCTGCAAATTCCTCCAATGCCGCCGGTATGGTGGATTGCAGATATCGCAAGATAAATCGAATACATTCCTGCTTATTAAAGGGGGACTTTTTCTGAAGATATAAGAGCAGGATTTGTGCAATGCTGGCGATATAGCTGTCCACCAGCGTATCCAAAAACTTCTGCTCGATGCCCAAGGGATTGAAGCTTTCGCTATTTTTCCCCCATTCATCTTCAAGACATCCTCCATCCCCTTTTCCATGGCCCAGGAGATTACTTTACGGAAGTCCTTATTTAAGAAAACGAACCAAAGCATCCCTACCCATGGAATCATAGACACAGTTTACAAAATGACGGTTCTTCTCAATGGAATCAAAAACCAGAGCAAGGGAATTCTCATAGTCCTCCTGATTCTGAATTTCAAAAATCAATCTTTGGACTTTTCTTGTGTTACCATCCATTCCAAAAGTCCGTAAATATCCGGAAAATAATAATAAAAGGTCTTTCTATTGATGCCGACCTTTTCAATCAGCTCCCGAACGGTAATCTTTTCCAAGGGGCTTTTTGTAAATAAAATTCAAGGCTTCCGCCAACTGTCTTTGGGTTCTTTTCCTACACTCTTGTTTTTTCATTTTTATACCACATTTGTCCCATATTGTCCGTTTTTTTTCCTTTGCCAAAGGCTTAGGATATCTACTGTTGTTCATGGCTTTCTTTTTAGTATAGCAAAAAAAGGAGAAAAACAAAGAAATAAGCATTGAAACAGTATGAGTAAAACAGTATGGGGAAAGGTTTTGAAAGCAGAAGTGCTTTAAAGACAAAAGTAGAGTTGGAATCGTATAGAACAAGGAGGGTACAAGCATGAAAAATCAGAGAATTTACAATAGAGCAATAGCAAGCAATCAAAACGATAATCAGAAGAATACTCGAAATGGTAAGCAAAGGAGCAGAAAAGGAATAAGCAATGGAAAAGAGCAGCTGTATCGCTCTTTGTTTCAGTCAGGTCCTTGCCCTGTCCATGTCGGCTTTTGGCAGAGGCAATAAAGCCCTCGCTATCATGAGAACTACTATGCCTTATTAAGCCCCACCGGAGAATTCAAGCAGGGCTCTTTGGTAAGAGAGTATGAAACCAAGGGCTATTCCAGTCTTACAGATTACGGAACTTATGAAAATGTAAAAAATCTTAGCAACAGTGTGGCAGTGCAGTCCAATGGAAATCAGCATACCTTAGACCTGTCCAAGGAAATGGGATCTCTCTTTTGAGGAGAAACAGCAGAACCCTACAGTCTCTTGCCTTGGAGTATTCAGATTCGCTATGAGTTAAACGGTTTGGAGGTACAGCTGGAAACGCTTGCGGAGAGAAGGGCTTGGTGAAAATTCATGTGCAGTTTAAAAGAATCCCAATGCCCAGGATTATGCGGCGAAAAACTATGTGATGATGGCCAGAAGCAGCTTTAACGCAGAGGACATTTTATCCTTAAAGGCGGAGAAGGCTCAGGTAGTATCCTTGGGAGAAGAAGGAAGTGATTTTGCGTCCTCCCTTCCCGGAGAGGAAGACGACTTTACCATTGAGGGAAAGTAACCCTTCAGCTTTTTCCGGTTCTACAATCTCAGATGGCACCCCTTCGTTCCTCCCAGGTGGACAAAATCACGAGATTTTACGAGAGGCAAAGGAAGAGTCGGAGGACTCTCTACCGCGCCCTCAAAGGATGCCGGAAACAGTCTTTGATTCCTTGATGCTTCTCAGAAATCCGTGGAAGCGATGCGGAAAAATATCGCCAACAGCGAGGGCGCTTCTTCGGAAGACACAGGAAGAAGGAAGAGATTATCAGAATAGTAGAGACCAAATCTATCAGGATATGGAGACTGTAAATAACAGCGTTAGCCCCCTTACGGAAAAATGTGGAGGACTTTAACGGACTGAGCTGGGATACCAAGAACAATATCAGACGAAAGCCAGAGCAACATGAATCGTTTGCAAAATGCCATGCTTGAGCTGGAGGATTCTTTTGGTAGTCCTTCGGGGAGATGTACCCGGTCAGACAGAAATTGATAAGGCACAGCAGAGTCTTAGTCAGGGTGGAATCCTTACTTTCCGCAAAAAGCAGGGATCTAGTACAAAACAGCTTAGCGAATTTATCGGCTAAGCTGGAGGGTTCTCCTTTGAAGGATCAGATTATGGCCTGGCAGGAATATATTTCTATGCAGGCAGAGGAGGCCGGTACAGAGGCGGAGATGCAGAAGCTTGCAATGGAAAAGCTAAGTCCTGCCTTGAAGGAATTTTTCCTCCAATGCCCATTCCGGACTGACAAACTCTAAAGAGAGTCTTTCCGTTTTGGAAGACAACATTGAAGATGTGAGAGATTGCAGGAGACCCTGAAAAAGCTATGCGGAGAAGGAGAGAGAAACCGGCAGGAACTTAAACACTTTTTGGAGAACAGTCAGAAAACCATGGAGGATTTACGAGGAACCCTGCAAGAGCAGGATGCTTACTTTCGAGGAAAAAGAGAGGAGGCCTATACTTCCATTGAAAATAATTTAAATGCTACCGATAAAATGCTGAATAATGGAGAGGCTGTTTTGGATTCTACCGGAGCTGTTCGTAATGCCAAGGGAGAGTTGGAAGCCCTTGTGGAGAAGAAGTGGGATGAAAATGTAGGGGAAAAGTCCAGTGTTTTGAAATTGATCCTAACAGACCCATTGAGTCCTTAATGCCTTCCGAAAATGACAATATTGTAGATGTGGCAGTAACTTTACGTACCGAAGAAATCAAAGAAGTAAAGGAAGAAAAAGTAAAGACTAAAGAAACGAAAGAGCCTAGCCTCTGGGACAGACTGGGACAGGTGGCGAAAAAGGTATGGAAAGGGATCACCCTCTATTTTTCAAAGGAGGGAAGTAAAATGAGTATAAGCGAAAAATGTGCAGATTTTATAGTAAAGTATAGAGAAAAAATCAGTCGTGTTTTCTGGGGACTCTTAGGCATTTCCCTGATTCTTTGCCTCTTTGTGCAGGTAAATTACGACTTAAGTAAATATCTTCCTGAGTCTTCTCTGACGCAGCAGGAATTCAGAAAATGGAGGACAGCTTCGGCTATCCCGGAACAGCAAGAATCATGCTAAAGGACGTTTCCATGGGAGAAGCCCTTTCCTATAAGGAGCAGATAGAGTATATTTCCGGCGTAGACCAGGGTAAGCTTTTCCACAGGCTCCAAAAGTGCCTATGCTCCTGAATTTATGGAAGAAAAGGAGAAGGAAAAAGGATTTAGATTATAAGGATGGAAATGCCTTATTTCATGTGGTTTTTGTAAACGGTGACAGTGACGTACAAACTAAGAAGGCTCTTACGGAAATCGAAAGCCTTTTGGGAGACAAGGCGGTGTATGCCGGCCTTGCGGTACAGAGTAAGACGGTGGAGGAACAGGTAAGCAGCCAAATGGGCTTGATTTTTAGCTCTGGGACTTGGCTTCATTTTCCTGATTCTGATTATAATGACCAATTCCTACGGAGAGCCCTTCTTATTCCTGATTACCATTCTGCTGGCGGTGGGACTAAACCGTGGCACCAATGTGTTTCTGGGAAAGGTATCTTTTATCACCAATAACGTTGCGGCAATTTTGCAGATTGCAGTATCCATGGACTATGCCATCTTCTTGCTTCACTCCTTTGAAACCGGTCTTGAAAAAGGAATGGATAAGGAAAAAGCCCTGTCCTATGCGGTAGGAAAATCCTTAAGCACGATTCTGGCATCTTCTCTAACCACTGTGGGAGGCTTTTTGGCTCTCTGCGCCATGAGCTTCGGAATCGGTAAGGATATAGGGAATCGTGCTGGCAAAGGGTGTGGTGTTCAGCCTTTTAACGGTTATTTTCTTTATGCCGGCCCTTTTGCTTCGGATGTGGAACTTTGTGGAAAAGACCAGACATAAGCCCTTTGTGCCCTCCTTTAAGCCATTGGCAAAGCTTGCTTATAGGCTTAGTCCTCTTGTACTGATTCTTACCATTCTTTTAGTTTATCCCTTAAATATCATGCAGGGGATGAATGACTTCCGCTTCAGTAACGGTGCGGTGGTAAAGGGAGAAGGTACAAAGATTTCTGAAATGGAAGAAGAAATCAATGGGGTTTTCGGAGAAGAAAATCTTTTGATTGCTATTTATCCGGAGGGAAGAAACGACAGAGAGAAGGCATTGGGAAATCTTTTAACTTCCCTTCCTTATGTGGAAAATGTGCAGTCCTTAAGCTCCTTATTACCGGAGGGAGTACCGGAGTTTATGGTGCCGAAGTCCTCTTTAGACTTTAGTCAGAAAAGACGGCTACAGCAGAATGGTTATTACCCTAAATCTTCCCGGAGAAAGTCAGGAGTCTTATAAGGCGGTAAGCACCATTCGACAGATTTTAAAGGTATACACCGGAGAAGACAGCTATCTGGTGGGAGATACCACCGCCACTATGGACATGGAAAATATCCTTCGAACAGACAATGCAAAGGTGAATACCCTGTCTATGATTGTGATTTTTCTTGTGGTTATGCTTTCCTTTAAGTCGGTACTCTTTTGCTATTGTAGCCATGATTCCTATCGAACTGGCCATTATGAGTAATATGTCCTTCTCCTTCCTGGAAGGCACCAATATGATTTTTATCGGCTATGTTATCGTGTCCAGTATTCAGCTGGGCGCAACAGTGGACTACGCCATTTTAACCTCGGATCACTTCAAGGAAGAAAGAGAAAAGAGCAGAAAAGGAAGCCATTATTGCTCCATTGAAAAGAGCCTATCCTCCCTCTTTGTTTCCGGAACGATTTTGGCGGTGGTCGGCTATGTGATTTCCTTTATCTCCTCCGTTCCGGCCATCGGACAGCTGGGAAAATTGATCGGAAGAGGCGCTGTGTGTTCACTCTTCTTCGTTATCTTCCTGATGCCCTCTCTTTTAGGCATTTTGGATAGAGTATTGATTTTTCGCAGAAAAGAAAAAGAAGGCGGCAAAGAATAAAATTGCCCGCTCTGCTACAGTATAGACCTGTATTAGGGTCATGTTTGCACTCAGCAGCCTTTCGTAACGAAGGACTACAATTATTATACGAGATACGCTTTGATGCACCATATCCCCTGTAGGCACGCTTCCGCTACCTCGCTCTGACTGAGCAGTGGTTTTGATACCCACTGCTCACTTTGCTCGCAAAGCAAATTCCTTCGGAAGTTGGTCTGTATCAGGACGACTTTTCTGATGAAAAGTCTGTCCTTCGGATACTAAGCGAAAAACACAGTTTCTGTGTTTTTCGCAAGTACCGACGGGCTCAGATTGCCCTTTTACAGGTCTATATGGCATCAATCGCTTTAATTGTTGGAATTATATTGCCCCTCTACTTACCGTGATTCTTTCGCTTTCGAGAAGTTTCGGCGGGCTCAGATTACCCTTTCATAGGTTTATATTGCATCAATCACTGAAACTTGTTGTTTTTACAGTCCTTCACTTCCTCACTTTCGACAAGTCATGACGGGCTAAGATTGCCCTACCTACAGACCTATGCTGCATTAGGTGGCTTTATTACAGCCCTTCAATTTGTCGCTGGAGGATTTGTAAAGGGCATGAGGCTTTTTGCTATAGAGAGAATAAAATGAATTTTTGTATAATACTGTTGCACAATCAGTGAAAACTTGTATATGCACAGGAGATTCATTATGACGAGAGAGGAAAGAGCAGAAAAAGTGGTTTTCCAATATATCCTGGTGCTGAATCCATCAGCATAGAAAGCAAAATAGAAATATGTGATAAGTTGCAAAGAGAATGATGATTATCATTTTGGGCTTATTGACTTTAGAGTTCATTTTGCTATTCGTTGTAGGAGGAGAAATCTTCACTAGGGTAGCAGACTTTTTGAATCGCATTTCGGAAGGCGGACATACGGGAAATCACTTCAAGGTCTTGCACTTACAGGAATCATTGTGTTCTTACCTGTTTTTATAATCCCTTTGACGGCTGCTTTAGCTATAAAAAAATAATTATCTTAAAGCTGAACTGGCTAAGATTGTGACCAGTAGAGAAAATACTGCTGGCAAAGAGTCGGTGACAAGTTTTACTAAAGAAAGTGAAAGCGATATTCTCCATTTTGATACTTTGAATTTCAAATTAGCGATTATTCAAGTCTTGATGATGACCTGCATTTGCTGAAGCCGGAATTTGATATTCTATGATTTTGCCGACCATTATGAAGGAGAAAAGATCGATACGGATAGCGATATCATTATTGAACCTGCGATGAATTTCTTTAAAGGAAATGGAAATTCCAAAAGAACTTTGCCCCTATGTGGAAATGCTCTATATGGACGGCGGGAATGATGTGTATATGAACATTATTCTCCAGTGGGATGGAGAAGACGAGAGTTTTGACCTAAATGAAATCACTTTGGAAGAACTACAGCAATTTCCAAATCTAAAAAAAGCTAACCTTATGAGCAGTGATTTTGATAAGGTAAAAGAAGTATTCGAGGCTGCAAATATTGCAGTAGAACCGCTTTAACAATGAAAACAAATGATAGTATTAGCAAAGTTGGTAAGGAGATATGTGAGTATGGGAGCGTTCTAAGCTCTGAGGCAGTGAAGGACTATAAGAATCCCAAAGCTAAAGCGATTGATCCAGTATAGGCCTGTAAAAGGGAGAATCCAGTCCACCGCACTTACTGAGCACAAGAGCAATGAAGGACTATAAGAATCTCACTATGTCGCAATAAGCCATGTGATTAAAAAGCTTGTCAGAACCATCTTTCGGATGGAAATAACCTATACGTCATATCAGCCTTTATAAGTTAAATTAGCTCATAATCTTTTTCTGAGAGCATCATCGCTGATGCTCTATTCGTCATACGTTTTCAATGTACTAATCTATCTAAAATACGTTTCCGTATTTTATTCTAAAAATCTTAATCTTATGCTTGACTATTAATAGTTAGTCTTTCGTTAAAATAAAAAGAGATATCATTTCTGCTATCCCTTTCAAAGTGTCACAATTAAAATTTTAAGTCTTTTGAAATATCTTCTATATTTCTATAATGATTTTCTATTTCTTCTGCTTCTTTCTTTTTAATTGTTCTCTCTCTTCTATATTGTTTTTCTTCTTCATTTGTTTTTCTACACACAAGATTAAGGTATCTCTATGATATTGTTTTTACCTCTTCGATTGTTGTTCCATCTAAAAATGATTTTATCAGATTCAACTCTAGCTATTCCAGGTCTATGCATTGATGTAAACTGGTGGGTAATTCCCAATTTCTTAAAAACAATTCAGACCATGTGCTAGTTGGTTTTGCTAGATAATCTCAAATGGATTCTATACAAAGCAGAACCTCTTGTTCCATCATGGCAAGGTAACTTCATTTGTTATAATGCCCACTATTTTTATATCGTCTCCCTCAATTGTTATTGGTTCATATTCATCAACATAATATGGTCTTATACCTACTTTAGGTTTCTTTTTAACTTTAAATATTGATGCAATCAAGATCGCCTATATGAATCTTCATTAAATGGATTACCTCTTAAATCTATTGCAAGTTTTCCATCTAGGTAAGTGAGGCAAAGCTGAATTAAAATCTCCTTGTCTAATGACTGAATAAACTTCCTATCATTGTGATTATTGTAGAGTTCCGCAGATATTATATGACTTTCATAACCTACACCTTTTTCTCTATTATTAGCTTTCCTTTTTATACTCTTCAGTGCAAATTATAATTACATAATCACTATCTCTTATCGAGCTTTCCATAAATTTTGGAAGTCTATCCCTGGACTTACATCATAGCTATCTATTATGGCTTCAATACCATCTGCTAACAATTTATCTGCTAGAGATTTAACCCAATCAGAGTGTTCTTTGCTTTCCACGAATATGATATAAATACTTTTGGAATATTGTTTTCATCATTTTAACACTCTCATTAAAATAAATCTTCTAGCCTTTTTCCAGTTTTTCATTATTCATTTTCTTTTGTGCAGTTTTGTATTGTTAATATAAAGTCTTGTATCTTTATCTCTAACAAACCCCCAATTTATTTTACGCCTATATGCGTAATCCTTAAAAGCATAGAATTTATTTTCGATTTGCTCATCAATATTTTCCAGCTGACCTTTCTTTACCATATCCTTAAGTTTCCTTGAATTAGTTTTTCTTTTTCACTAATATAATCTGCAAGTGGTTGGCTTTTTCATCGGCATCTTCTATAATCTTTTTCATAGCTTTTAAAATAGCCTTTGCTGAATACTGAGCCACTTTTATCTCAATATTTATAGCCTTATTATTAACTTCATCATTTACCATATAGGTGACCTCCTTTCCGGTAAAAATAAAAAGCGGCCCAGACTTTTACATCTGAACCGTTACAAAATTTTAATTCTATGGTTTTTATTATTTTTAATTTTCATTACTGTTGTGACGTACTTTATAAATTATGTTTCGCAAACTTTTGTTTTGCTTTTAATCGCCTTATTGATGGTTTCTTGAATAAAAAGGACTCACACATTTTCCCAAAGGATTGTTGATTTCTGCACTTTCCATTTTTCATTGCCCCTGTAAGTCTAATAATATCTTTTAATATTCTTTGCACCATCATCTAAAACAGCGTTTTATAATTTGTTGCTCTGTAACTTAGTTTGCAATCAGCATATATATTTAGGATTTGCATCCTTTTTAAAACCATATAGGAACTTTTACATCTTCCTTATAAAAACTCTTTCATTGTTTAAGTTATAATACACGACATCACAATCTATCATTCATACATAAATAGTAAGTTTCTTCATCTACAACCTTTCCCATAAGGTTTTCTGATACCATATGCTTTACAGTTATATTCTTAACCTTTTCTCCTCTTTTGTGACATTTGGGGCAATTTGCTTTTCTCCACTGTACCAGTGGTTTTTGATTGAACCTCAGCAAGATTGACTTATCTTATTTTCTTGACTCACTTTATTTCCTCCTTTCTAAAAATATTTTCTTCATTTTATTCCACCTCATTTCTGTGAATTTCTATAACATCTTCAATTCTGCAATCCAATGCCAGGCAAAAATCTTTTCTAATGATTCTAAGTTCACTAAGAGTTTTTGCTCATTCTAGAAACTATGTTACTTGTTATGTTTGCAGCTCCTTTTAAGTCTTCTTTGTTCATTTCTCTTTCTACCAATAGAGTGCCATAATGGTTTATAAGAAATTGCCATATTATTACCCCTTATCCGTTTTATTGTTAAGATATACCTCACTTGTAAAACGAGATGCAACCCTCTCACCCTGACCTGAGTCCATAATTGCTTATAAATGAATACCCTCCGGAGGTTGCATCCCCGGTGTGACAAAGAGACTGGCGGATGCTGGTCTCTTTGTAATGATGGGGAATGGTGGAGTGTTCTGCTCCGTCATTTCCTTTGCTGCGATACATCATAAGCCCGAGTCTGTCAGGGTCTCCGCGTCAGCGGCACGTCAGTGACCTTTGACAGGCGGAAGGGCGAATGATAGTTCTTCACTTCGTTCTTCTGTATGGTATCCTCATCCGGTTGGCGGCGGAAACGGAGGATACCATGGCAAACTTTTTACCTATGAAGAACGTTTAACGCTGCAGAAACTCCTGAAGGAAGGGCTGTCCTTTTAAAAAGATGCGCCGCCCAGCTTCACAAGGATCCATCAACCATCTCCAGAGAAGTTCGTGAGTACGCTGTAGAGATCGTAACCGGCAAACCGGGCTACTCCTTCAATGCCTGTAAGAACAGGTTTACCTGTAGGATCGAGGCTCCTGCTCTGTGCCGGAAAGACTGTGCACGCCAGGGCAGTTCGGAACCTACTGCCGGTTATGCCGCTGCAATGAGCATTGTCCGGACTTTGTAGAAGAAGTCTCGTGCTGTCAGGACTCATGTCCCTTACGTCTGCAATGCATGCCCGGCGATCGATAAATGTACACTGGCTCAAGACCTACTACGATGCTGAAAAAGCTCATTTGAAGTCACACCCAGTAATCTCTGAATCCAGAAGCGGCTTATCGACCAGCGAGGCAGAAATCGCCAGGCTTAACAGAATCATTACTCCGCTTGTGAAGCAGGGACGATTCCATCCATGAGATCTATGTTGCCAATCAGGATCGGCTCAGTGTGGCGAGAAGACGATCTCAGCTCTCATCGATGGTTGTCTTCTGGATGTTCGCAACATCGATCTTCCACGGAAGAGTCCGGTTCCGTGTCCGCCGTAAAAGCCGGAGTTCAAAGTCGATAATGGCTGCCGCGTTGGACGCTCCTATAAGGAATTCGAAGCCTTCATGGAGAAGAATCCGGATACTGCCGTCGTACAGATGGATTCTGCGATCGGAACAATCGGCGGCAGGTGCCTGCCTGATACTTCGTGGAGTCCTCTGATGCTGGCGTTCCTGAGGGATGCTAATGCATCCCAGTCAGTGATTGACGTCTTTGAAGGGCTCGACAGTCGCCTTGGCGAAGCTGTTCAATCAGCTGTTCCCCGTGATTATAACGGACAATGGCGGTGAATTCTCCAACCCGAAGAAGATCGAGTATCGGGAATACGCAGTGACCGGATACGGTTTCAAGCGTACAAGCGTTTTTACTGTGATGCCGGCTGTCCTTATCAAAAGGGTTCAATCGAGTTAATCACGAGCTGATCCGACGGGTTCTGCCCAAAGGAACAAGCTTCGACAACCTGACGCAGGCAGATGTGACCAGGATGATGGATGCATCAATTCCTACAAACTGAAAAAGCTGAACGATCGTGGTCCCTACGAACGTTCGAGCTTTCACTACGGAGAAGAAGTGTTAAAGCTTCTGCGGTGTACTTCGGTTGCAGCTGAAGACATCTTGCTGAAGCCTTCTCTCTCAAGAAGTAACTAAAGACAGAGCGCCAACACCACTCACCTCCATACCGCCAAATACAGGGGTGGATTCTCCGATTACAAAAATCGAGAGGAGTCGACCTCCCTTTGGCATGCCTGTCAAGGCCATCTTACCCGAAAAAGTTCCCTTGAACAGGTCGCATTTTGCGTATAAACGATGCATCCCGTTTACAAATCTGGCATCTGGCATACGAAAACTGGCGTTTCGCTTTCAAATATGCAGTTTTCAATTTACAAACAAGCATCTCGCCTTACAAAACTGGCGCCCTCAGATTACAACTCAGCATTGTTAAGATATATTATATCACAAATAGGGCTGATAAAGTCACTTTAGCCTATTTTATACTTGTGCTTGCGTTAGTATTTATTGAGAATAGTCCTGTCCTGTCCCACTTGGAACTGCTCCAAATCCCTGAACCATAGAGCAGTGAAGAACTGTAAGAATTCCAAAGCTGAAGCGATTGATGCAGTATGGGCCTGTAAAGGGGCAATCTGAGCCTGTCGAGACTCAGCGAAAAACACAGAAACTGTGTTTTTCGCTTAGTATCCGCCATGAGGCGAGGTTAGCGGGAGCGTGCCCGCTACAGGTCCCATACTGCATCAGAGCGTAGTCCTTCATTGCTTATAGTTCTTCGCTACGAGGCTTCCACCTTGATTCGTTTTGGAAAAACTCTATAATACGCCTTGTGCTTTAAGCGAGCTTAAGATTAGAGAGGGTATAGAAATGTGGTTAGTGCAGGATTAGGGGAATCCGGAGAAAAAAATATGTGGGCACAAGACACAATGCCGGCTTTGCAGTGATTGATGCTTTGTAAGGAGCTGGGAAACCTGTCTTTGGAAAAGCACAAAAATTTCGTGGTGCCTATACCAAAGACCAGAATCGGCAGCGAAGAGGATTTACTTTTAAAGCCCCTAACCTATATGAACCTTTCCGGGAATCCATCGTGCCTCTGGCTCAGTATTTTAAGATTCCCAAGGAGCAGATTTTTGTGCTCTCCGATGAGATTTCCTTTGCCCCGGAGACATTCGCATCCGAAGAAGGGTTCTGCCGGAGGGCATAACGGGCTGAAAAACATTATCGCCCACCTGCACAGTGAAGAGTTTCCCAGAATCCGTTTAGGGGTGGTGCCAAGGGAGAGAAGGAAGATCTTGCCCACCATGTGCTTTCTCCATTTTCCAAGGGAGGAACAGGCGGAGATGGAAGATGCCTATGAGAGAGCGGCAAAAGCCTGCATTGCCATTGTGAAAAGGGCATAGATCAGGCCATGAACGAGTTCAACCAAAAGAAGAAGGGAAAGGAAGAGGCTGATGCATAATCTGGAAAAATGCCGGAGGAGGGCATTTTCTACCGAAAAATCCGGCGAGTAAAACCCGGATTTTTGAACTTACGGAGGCTTTGGAAAAGAAAGAGCCCTTGTTTGTGGAGGGAATTTCTGACTCCCCTAAAGTCTCTTTTGGCTCTTTGCTTTTAGGGGAAAAATGGATTCTTTACCTTTTGTAAGACGGAGGAGCGGGCAAAGGAGATTTTGCAGGATGGGAAAAATCTTTGCGGAGAATTGCCTGCTTTTTCCGGCGAAGGACTACCTTTTATAAGGCGGATACCAGAGGAAACTATATCAGCAGGGAGCGAAGCGAGTGTCTTAGAGCAGCTGGTGGAGGAGGAAGAGGGTGTGCTGGTGACCACTCTTCCGGCAATGCTGGAAAAAGTTGGAGGAAAAAATGCCTTCCGCCAGGCGGTGTTCACGGTACAGCTGGGGCAGACTCTTTTCTTTGGAAAGCTTTGCAAGACAGTCTTCATTCCCTTGGATATCAAAGGGTGGACCAGGTGGAGAGCAGAGGAGAGTATTCCTTTAGGGGAGGAATCCTGGATGTCTTTTTCCAACCAAATGGAGGAGCCTCTTAGAATAGAATTTTTGATGATGAGGGTGGACAGCCTTCGATATTTTTCTTTGGAAAGCCAGCGTTCTTTGGAACAGGTGGAGGAAGCCAATATTTACCCGGTGTCCGAGCAGGGAAAAAGCCCTCTTCCTTAAAGGCTTTTCTCTTTTTGGATTATCTTCCTAGGATTGTCTGGTGATTGTAGGGATGAGCCGGTGCGGGTTTTGGAAGAGGGAAAAAGGGTAGAGGAGGAATTTATCGCCTATTTTTCCCAAAGGGCTGAAGCGGAAGCAAATCAGGAGAAGGATCAAAAAGCCATTAGACCTTTTCTCTGTGAGGACTCTCATGGAGGAATGTGCATCCCGCCCCATTTTTCTTCTTTTCAAGCCTTGGAGGCCTTTCCGAATGGAGTGAGGTCTTTAAAGAACCGCTAAAATCCATTTCCTTTTGAGTGCAGAGAAATCCCCTTTCTACGGCAAGCAGTTTGCCCAGTTTAAGGGGGATATGGAAAAGTATAAGAAGGAGAAGGTGAGGATCTCTTTGTATTCTCCTTCTCAAAGCAGAGCCTCCCGTCTGGCGGAAGAGTTAAGAAAAGAGGGGCTTTCCGCCTATTGTCCGGATAGACTGTCCGAAGACAGAGAAGGGGGAGAGGACACGGAAAATGCGGGAAGCATATGGGTATTGCCCCAGTATCTTCGAAAAAGGCTTTTTATTTGCCTAAGGAAAAAGCTTCTGGTAATGACGGAGCAGGACCTATATGGGCAAAAGTCTTGCAGGAAGAAAAACGCCGGAAGAAAAAGCAGGTGGAAAGTCTCCATATCGGTTCTTTGACGGAGCTCCATAAAGGAGACTATGTGGTGCATGAAAGCCACGGTATAGGCATTTACGAGGGCATTGAGCGAATCGTAACGGACGGCGTTAGCAAGGACTATTTAAAGATTCTCTACGGAGACGGGGGGAATCTGTATTTGCCGGTAAATAAATTGGACGGTATTGAGAAATATGCCGGAAAGGAGGCAAAGGCTCCGAAATTAAATCGTCTAAACGGTTCAGAATGGCAGAAAACCAAGTCCAAGGTTAGAGGGCGGTGCGGAAATCGCCAAGGAGCTTTTTGGCTCTCTATGCTAAGAGGCAGGAGGAGAGAGGCTACCCCTTTGGAAAGGATACGGTTTGGCAAAGAGAATTTGAGGAGGCCTTTCCCTACGAGGAAACCGGAGATCAGCTTCTGGCTATTGAAGCCACCAAGGAAGACATGGAAAGTGAGAAAAATCATGGACCGTCTGGTTTGCAGGGGGATGTGAGGCTACGGAAAGACGGAAATAGCCCTTCGGGCAGCCTTTAAGGCGGTGCAGGACTCCAAGCAGGTGGCCTACCTTTGCCCCACCACCATTTTGGCCCAGCAAATCTACAATGGCTTTGTGGAGAGGATGAAGGGCTTTCCGGTGGAAGTGGGAATTCTCTCCCGTTTTCAGAGTCAAAAGGAAGTCCATAAGACCCTGGAACAGCTTGCCGGCGGACGAATTGATATCTTAGTGGGAACCCACAGATTACTATCAAAGGATGTGCATTTTAAAAATCTCGGGCTCTTGGTGGTGGATGAGGAACAGCGCTTCAGGTACAGCATAAGGAGCGCATCAAGTCCTTAAAGGAAAAATGTGGATGTGCTTACCCACTTTCCGCAACCCCTCATTCCCCAGAACTCTCCACATGTCTTTGGTGGGTGTTCGAGACCTTTCCATACTGGAGAGAAGCTCCCATGGACAGACTTCCCATCCAAACCTATGTAATGGAAGAGGGGAGGAAGGCACCATTCGGGAGGCCATTTCCAGAGAGCTTCGGCGAAACGGTCAGGTTTACTATGTGCATAATCGGGTAAAAAGCATAGAGGATACGGCGCTTCGCCTGCAAAAACTGCTTCCGGAGGCTAGAATTGCTTATGCTCACGGGCAGATGGGAGAGAAGGAACTGGAAGAAATCATGCTTTCCTTTATTGCCGGAGAAATAGATGTACTGGTATCCACCACCATTATCGAAACCGGACTGGATATTCCCAATGCCAATACCCTGATTATTCAAGATGCGGATAAGATGGGGCTTTTCCCAGCTTTACCAGATTCGAGGCAGGGTGGGAAGATCCAACAGAACCTCCTATGCATTTTTACTTATAAAAAAGGAAAAAGCCTTACGGAAGAGTCGGAAAACGCTTGAAAGGCTATCCGGAATTTACGGAGCTGGGCTCCGGAATTCGTATGCTAAGAGACTGGAAACTGCGGGGCAGGAAATGTATTGGGGAGCAGAGCAGCACGGCCACATGGAGGCGGTGGGTTATGAGCTCTATACTGTTGCTTCGGCATGCGGTGCTTTTGGAAAAAGGGAGAAAAAGCAGGAAGAGGACTTTGAAACCCAGCTGGATGTGGATTTGGACGCTTTTTATTCCGGAAAACTATATGGAAAATGAAGAACAGAAGCTGGAGGCTTATCAAAAGATTGCCTTACTTAGCAGTGAAGAAGAGAAGATGGATTTGGAGGATGAGCTGACAGACCGTTACGGGTGACCTGCCCTATCAGGTGGAAAATCTCTCCGGTGGCAAGCCTTCGAAATCTGCTTCATAAAAATAGGGGTAACGGAGTGCAAGATCAAGAGGGAGAAATTCACTTTTTATTCTTCCCTAAGGCAGAAATCAATACCGCTGCCATTCCTACCTTGATTTCGAGTCCCGGGGAGATTCTGATTTGTAAATGGAGAGGTCCCAAGCTTTTTTATAAAAAGAAGAATTTGCGGGATTTTGCCTAGATACAGGAAAGCATGGAAAAGCAAAGAAATAGCGGAAAGCCCTGCTACCATAATGTAGGATACAGCTTTAAAGTTTGCAGATAGATTTAAAAGAAGCGGCCGAGATTTATAGCCATATTCTACTTGCCCTAAAAACAAAAAGAAAAACTATCAAAATTTTTACTAAAATAGGGGAAAAAACATAGGAAATCTTAGGAATTACAAGAGCTTTCGTTGACAGGAGAAAGGGAGAAAGTTATAATGCACTCGTATGTGGGGCTTTGTGCTCAAGTAACAAGACTACGCCGAGATTTCGGCGATTATGGAGGATGAAAGATGAATAAAGTTGATTTTGGTTTCCGCAGTAGCAAAGCAGGCAGAGTTATCTAAGAAGGATGCGGGATTAGCAGTTGAGGCTGTTTTTGATGCCATTTCTGAGGCTTTAGAGAAGGGGATGAGGTTCAGCTTATCGGTTTCGGAACTTTTCGATGTTTCTGAGAGGCCGCAAGAGAGGGACGTAACCAAGAACCGGAGAGACTATGAAGATTGCTGCTTCCAAGGCTCCAAGATTCATGGCAGGTAAGGCTTTAAAGGATCGCGTGAACTAATTTCATGCGACTGGATAAAGTATTTGAAGGTATCTCGTCTCATAAAAAGACGTACAATTGCTAATGAAGCCTGCGATACCGGTCGAATATCTGTTAACGGGAAAGTGCAGAAGGCTTCCTACGACGTGAAGGTAGGAGATGTCATCAGCATTCGTTTCGGAGAAAAAGCAGTAGAAGCCAAGGTATTGTCGGTGCAAGAGACTGTGCGAAAGGATGAGGCGGCAGAGCTATTTCAATATCTATGAGAAAGCAAGAGAAACAGAAAAGAAAAGTGTTTAAACATGGGGTTACTGTCCTGGGATTGTTCATGGTGGTAGCCCTTCTTGCTATTGTTATTTTTGTTCGAGGCAGAGAGCTTACGGAGAAAAATAAAAATTATCTGCTATGGAAGAGAGTTTGGCTGAGGAGTACAGTGGGAAGAGCAACGAGCTAAAGCTCTGGAAGAGAAAAAGTCTATGTGAAGACCAAAAGAGTATATCATGGAAGAGGCAAGAGAGATATTTTGGATTGCAGATGCCGGATGAGATTATTGTAAGGCCGAAAGAGTAAAGACTGAAAGAGGAAAACCGTATGACATAGACTTTATCTATGTCATAGGGTTAGGATTAGAGAAAAGCGAAAGAGGAAGATTCTTCTTTCGTTTTTCCTTTGTATACAGGGATAAAATGAGAAAAGGAATCGATACCGAGCTATTTTTACAAGTGAAAAAACAGCAGTGGATACGGGAAGGGAGCAGATTTTGCTGGCTCTTTCCGGCGGTGCGGATTCCATGTATCTTTTGTATTAAAAGGAATTACAGAACCATCTTTTCTTTTTCTCTTAGAGCCATGCATGTGCAACATGGCATCAGAGGGGATGAAGCTGTAGAAGATGCCACATTTTCAAGGCAGCAGGCAGAGCTATATCAAGTGCCTTTTTTGGAATATACTTGTTCCGTACCGGACTATGCCGAGGAAAATAGGCTGGAATAGAAGAGGCGGCAAGGACACTTCGCTACAAAGCCTTAAAAGAAGAAGCCCTTCGTTGGCAGGCGGAAAGTGGCCGAAAAACTAAGATTGCCTTAGCGCATCACATGGATGATCAGGCGGAAACGATATTGTTTCATTTGATTAGAGGTGCGGATTTTCCGGAATAAGCGGCATGAAGGCGGAAGAGCTTCTGTCAGAGGCCGGGATTACCCTTCTTCGCCCCTCCCTGTTTTTACGGAAAGAGGAGATTCTAAAGCGACTGGAGTGAATTGGGAATTCCCTATCGGGAGGACAGCACAAACCGGGACAAAAGCTATGCCAGAAATTATCTTCGTTTGGAAATTTTACCCTGCTTTGGAGAAGATTAATGCCGGAGCGGTTAAGCATTTGCTGGAGGCGGCAGAGCTCGAAACGGAAGCCTATTTTTCAAGAAAAAGGCGACAGAATGGATAGAACGATACGGAGAACGGAAGGAAAGCTCTACGGGAAAATGCATTTCTCTGTCTATTCCCCAATTAAAAAGGAAAATGCCCTTTTTCGCAGAGAAATCTATAGGGAAGCCATTTTTCTTGTTATAGGCAGTACCACAGAATTTGGAAAGCTACATTACCATGGAATTGACCGCTTGTTGAAAAAGGGGAAACGGGGGCAGACTTTCTCTCCCGAAAGGAGTAAAGGCGGAAGTGGAACAAAAAACGACTGCTTTTAGAAAAGTTTTTAAAATCTGTAATCCGGAATATTGTGGGAAAAATAGTAAATGAGGGACTCAATATGGAAAAAGAAGAAAAATCCGAGTACTGTTTTCGGAAGAGGAAATTGAAAAGCGGTAAGTGAACTGGCTGAGGAGATTGGAAGAGACTATGCGGGAAGGATCTGCATTTAGTCTGTATTTTAAAGGGGCGGCTCCTTTATGTTGAGCTGAGCGAAAAATTAAAACAATCCCGGAGTTTCCATGGATTTTATGGCAGTTAGCAGCTATGGTTCTCAAACCCAAAGCTCCGGAGTAGTAAAAGATTGTAAAGGATTTGGATGAGCCCTTGGAAGGAAAGAATGTTCTATTGGTGGAGGACATTATCGACACGGGAAGAACCTCACACCATTTGGAGCATTTGCTTTCGGGAAAAGGCGTCCCGCTTTTTGAAATCTGTACTCTCTGGATAAGCCTGAGAGAAGAGAGGTAGAGGTAGATGTAAAAATACAAGGGATTCTGGGTTCCGGATGTTTTCGTTGTAGGCTACGGCATTGACTATGCCCAGAAGTATAGAGCATTAAACTATATCGGAGAAGTGATTCTTTAAGTTTCAAAAGTTTTGATAAGAATTCTGGAATGGCGGTATCGCTTTTTCAGGATTGGGGAGTAAAGGAGGATTTCCGAAATGGAAGAAAGAGGAATCAATCGAGAGGCCTTATATAGCATAGGAAAGGGGTTTTATCGGGAGCCGGAGGAGAGCCCGGCCTTTTCGGATGTGACCATTCGTTTTCGTACCCTAAGAGAGGATGTAAATAGGGTTTTGCTTTATCTTCCGGATGAACAGCAGATTTATCCTATGCAGTTGGAAAGCAGTGATCACTATTTTTGATTACTATGAAATGGAAATAAAACTGAAGGATAAACCCTTTGCATTATTATTTTCGTATTGAAAAGGGAGAAGAGGTCGTCCATTACAATCGTTTAGGTGTGACGGAAGATTTGGACATTCAATACGCTTTTTCCATTTTTCCGGATTTTTTTGTTCCGGACTGGATTAAAGGTGTCACCATGTATCAAATTTTTGTGGACCGTTTCCGAAACAGTGACGGAAAGAATAATGTAGAGACAGGGAGTATATTTATCTGGGACGTCCCGTGGTATCGGTTTCAGATTGGGATGCCCCTGTAGAGTCCTTTGATGTACATCGTTTTTATGGCGGCGATTTGGAAGGGGTTTGGGAGAAGCTGGATTACCTGGAACATTTGGGGTTAGAGGTTCTTTATTTCAACCCGCTCTTTGTGTCTCCCTCCAATCATAAATATGATACCCAGGATTACGACCATATTGATCCCCATTTGGGAAGAATTGTGAATGACGGGGGTAAAGTGCTTCCAAAGGGGGGAACAGACAATAGAGAAGCCTCCAAGTACAGCATTCGCAGTACGGATAAAGAGAATCTGGAGGCCAGTGATACTCTGTTCTTACTTTTTGTGGAGGCCTGCCACAAGAGGGGGATGCGAGTGATTATCGACGGCGTTTTTAATCACTGCGGTTCCTTCCATCGCTATATGAATGCTTCCTATTTCTACAAAAACCGAGGGAGGATTCACCCCTATCCCAAGGGGGCTTATGAAAGCTATTACAGCCCCCTATCTGGATTACTTTTCATTTTTCAAAGGAAGAAGAGACGGATTGGCCGGAAAAATGACAGCTATGAAAAAGTGGTGGGGAAACGACACCCTGCCAAAATTGAATTACGAAAATGCTCCCAAACTGGAGGCGGAAATCTTAGGGATTGCCAAAAATGGGTTAGTCCTCCTTTTCCTGCGACGGCTGGCGTTTGGATGTGGCGGCAGATTTAGGGGCACAGTGAAGCCTATAACCACAGATTTTGGAAGAAGTTCCGAAAAAGCCGTAAAGGAGGCTAATGAAGACGCGGTAATTTTAGCAGAGCATTACGGAAATCCCAGTGCCTGGCTGAAAGGGCAGGAGTGGGACAGCATTATGAACTACGATGCCTTCATGGAGCCGGTAAGCTGGTTTCTGACCGGTATGGAAAAAGCATTCCGACAGGGGCTGAGCCGGGAGAAATTCGGAGATGGAGAGCTATTCTTTAACACCATGCGTTATAACATGGCAAAGCTTCCGGAAAAATGCCTTGATGCTGCTATGAATCAGCTGTCCAACCATGATCATTCCCGTTTCTTAACCAGAACCAATAGAAGAGCCGGAAGAATGAAGGACTGGCTTTGATGATGCGGGAATCGGGCATTGACTTCGGTCTATTCCGTCTGGCAAGCATGCTTTTGTTTCACCTGGCCGAGAGCACCTACCCTGTTCTACGGGAGATGAAGTAGGGCGTATATGGATGGACTGAGCCGGATTGTCGTAGACCTTACCCTTGGGAAAGGGAAGATTTGAGCTTTTTAGAATATCACCGCTATTTGATTTCTCACAGAAGGCTTCACCTGCCTTGAAAAGCGGAAACCTTATGCTTCTGAAAAGCGGAAGAAACTGGGTATCCTATCTTCGATGCAGTGAAAATCAAATCGCTCTGATTATTATTTATTGTGGAGATGAGGACTGTACTGTGATATCCCCTTTGGAGAGCATCCGTTACGGATAAGATGGAGATTAGAAGAGTGCTGAAAACCGATGGAAGAGGCTATAATGCAGGCCAAACCAAGCGCTACACGGAAAATGGTATCCTTTCCAGTAGGTTGAGGGCAAAAACCGGAAAGATATATCTGATTGATTTTTAGACTTTACAGAAATTAGAAAAATACAAGAATTAGAAAACGAGATATCCCATACTAGCGTGCGATACTTGTTAAGAATGAAAAAGAGCTACAGAAGAGATTGAATTCAGTTCTGAATCATAGCCGGTCTCACCGATAGCAATCTGAGCCTCGCGGGTACTCACGAAAAACGAATATTATGAAGTTTTTCGTTTAGTATCCTCTGCAGGGCGAAGTTAAGGGAGCGTGCCCTAAGGTAGACCCGGCATACAGTAAAAGAACGAAATCTTTTCTGTAGCTGTTTTGTTATTCGGATACCACAAAGCCGAAAGCTTATCTTCCACGAACTTCAAGGCGCTTCCGTGTACGGAAAGCTCATGAACCTTTCCCACTCGAGATACAGAATTCTAAAATGGATTTTTGCGTCTACGCAACGGTTTTCCGTCGCATAAATCCATATCAAAAATTGAAGTCTCCTGTAACTCCACAAATTCGTTTACACTGTCCGCATTGGGAATCATAACGTGTAATGTTTCCATTCTTATCCTCCTTGATGAAAATAGACCCTTATCCTGCTATTTTTATTAAATTCATATAGTATTACGACAAAGCGAATATAATAGTATTGTGTCATGAATTTTATCACGGCTTCTTTAGGAGAACAAGAAAGATATTCTAAAAATTCCGGACAATTCCTCAAAAACTATTTTTCTGTCTTTTTCGTTTTTCAAACATCAGGTCACGCTTTGCCTTTTGTTCTCGCTATAGGTCCTTTGTGTGCTTTTAACATTCTTTTTCTTCTTCTGGCTCTGTAGAATTTCTTCCTTCTTTGGAAAAAGATAGAGGAAGAGCAGAGAAAGAAGCACCAGAGCAAAAATGGCAAAAAGAATCTGAAGCACCCGTACAATAGGCTTTTGTAGGATGATTTTTCCCTGCCTTCTTATCGAAAACAATGGGGGCGTGGTTTGTTTTTCCACGGCTGTATTCTTCCGCCTTGCTTTCGTTTTCCTGACTCTCCATGGCTACGGAAAATCTGCTTTGAATATTTTCCGCCTTTCTTTAAAGAAGTATTGGGAAGGTCCTTGCTGTCTTCCTCTCGTTTAGAATCCTCAAGATACATAGCCGTGCCCACGGTCCTTCCGTCGTACTGATAAAGGATCTTGGCTACCTTCCGCTGGCTTTTTCTGCCTCACTGATATCGTAGGATAGGGTAGAGGCAATATCCGTTGCGGGAATATATTTTTGGGAAGATATGATTTGTTTCATTTCTTCCTACGGTAAAATGCAAAGCTTTCCACTAAGGGAAGTCCGTCCACCGTCCAGTGGATTTTCCAACTGGGAAAAAGCGTGGATCATTGTTTTTCCGCAGGGTAAGAGTTAAAATTGGCAAAGCCGAAATCAAAAAGTTTTTGCTGTCCCGATATTGGGGAGTTATCGGCCATTTAAGATTACGCAAATTACGTAGTATCCTCTTTTGCAGGCTGTTACCAAGGTGTTTCCGGCAAGAAGGGTATATCCGGTCTTTCCGCAACATACACGCTATAATATCTCCTTTGTTGCTCATCATCTTATGGTGGGCATAGATGGTATTTTCCGAAAGCGTTGGGGTCCGGATACTTAATCAAGGGACCGTGGTGTAAAACCCGTAGCATCAATCTGGCAAAATGTAGATCGCTTATGGCGCTACTGCATGATTTTTGCCATATCCAAAGCGCTGGTGTAATGTTCCGGATTGTTCAGTCCGGAGGGTTGGTAAAATGAGAATTTGCACAGCCGATTTCCGTAGCCTTTTGGTTCATCAGCTCCGCAAATTTTTCGTTGGAGCCGGGCCATGTCTCTGCTGAAACATTGGCATCAGATCGTTGGCAGAATGAAGCAGCAGGAGTGACAGACAGTCTCGAACACTCAGCTTATCTCCCCGGAGATGCGGCAATGACAGTGGAATTGTCAGATTTCCTCTGGTGGCTTCCTCGAAAAAGGTGACCTTTTTCTTCCGAGATTTTCTACATGCTCCAAGACAACGATGGCGGTTAAAACCTTGGTGATGGAGGCAGGAGAAGTAGTGGGTATTCTCATTTTTGGCATAGAGTATGGTGGAAGACTTGGCATCCATCGAATAAGCACCATCCGCTTCGATTTGATCGGTGCAAGCAGGCCAGGTATCTGCAAAAAGCCTGTTTGGAATAAACAAAAGAAAAAGCATGGAAAAAGCAGAACAAAAATGAGAGGCTTTTCTACTGTATAGACACAGGTCATTTTTCAGAGATTGTTTTATCTTCTTCAATTTACAATTCCTCTTTTACTAAAGGGAAGGAAAGGGAAACCTTATACAAATCCCCGTCAATTTCAATCTTCATTTTACCGTTCATCAGCTTGGTCAGGCTTTTCGCAATGGACAAGCCAAGGCCTGGAGACCCTCTGTGCTTCGGCTTACGTCTCCTCGAACAAAACGTTCCGTTAACTCTTCCGGAGAAACGTTTAAGGGGGCTTCTGAAATATTCTTCATGGTAAAGGTAGCCTCTTCCTCATCCTTTTGCAAATCTACATAGACTCGGCTGCCCTGTAAAGCATATTTACAGCAGTTGTTTAACAGATTTTCCAGTACGCGGGAAAAGCTCGTCGACCGTCCGCCAGAATCAGAATATCCTCCCTGGGGAAGGGTGGTTAGCACCTGTGAGGGCAGCGGGCCGCCAATTTGTCTTCGAACTCCCCCGAGCTTTGCTGCAATATCTCCGTGTAGTGAATCGATAAGCTCCAATGAGACATTTCCGGAGCTGGCCTTGCTGGCTTCTACCAAATCCTCCGTCAGATTTTTTAAACGTGCGGACTTTTGCTCCAAAACGGCGATATATTCCTGAACTCTGGGACTTTCAATATTCTCTCGCTTTAAAAGATCCACATCAACTGATAATGCTGGTGAAGTGGCGTCTTTAAATCATGGGAAACATTGGTAATCAGGTCGGTTTTTAAACGCTCCGCCTAACCCGCTCACGTTACTGCCGCCTTTAAGCCTCTGCTGATGGAGTAGGAATAGTAGTCGATGGAAATCAAAAGGAAGAGCAGTAGCAGGCTAAATCCCAGATGTAAAAGGCTTTTTGGTGGAGCAGTAAAGATTATAGCCGAAAAGTCCGATGCCCGGAAATTCGGAAGAACGAAAAGCAGGACACTGTATAGTCGGGAACAGGGCAAAAGCCGCTGGCGGAGAGGGTACTCTCAGAAGACTCCAAATTCTTCTGCTATAGGAAGAAGAAAAATAAATTCCCCTTTCGCATCTGCCGTACCAAGGAAAGCAGCAGAGGCGAAAAACAGTGTAGCGAAGGGCGAAAAGATCCATCCTATGAAAGAGAGGCTCGGTAATTTTTCCCAATACCAGAATCAAACTGTCGAAAAAGTATCGATTGAAGACCTCTGCAAAAAGAACCAAAAAGACAGCTATGGCTAAATGCCTTCGGGCACCCGTCAATGGCATAAAGAATCATTTGCGGTTTTCTCCCCTACCGGTGTGTAATAGTAAGGAAGCAAAGCTAGCACAAAGGCAAGCAGACTTCCGAAGAAAAAGCACCACCCCAGAATACTCAGGTTTCTTCGGATGCTGCTCCTCCATCATGGTCTTATATTGATCATGAACCGGAAAGGAGGTATCCACTCCTGCCGCAAAGACATAGGAACCGTCCTTATAAGGGTCTCTGGCCTCCAGAAGAGGCACCAGATTGGAAGGAATCGTTTTTAAATTGCTTTTGATTTCCAAAGAAGAGGAGTCTGTAAAAACATATTTTCCCAGCTTTTGAATTTTTCCGCGGTGCCGTCATTTTCATTATTATAATAGGTGGGAATTATTGCCGTTGCTATAGGCCACATAAAAATGGAAATTGGACCCCTGATCAAAATATCGGGAGCGAATCGCATAGTATTTTGCCAAATAGCTCAGCGCTTCCTTTGACAGCCTTCCCAGACTCATAAAAACCGTCAGCAGGGCTGGCAGGCTGATAATCGGAAGATAGGCACGGTAAATGACTTTAATCTGGTGCTCTTTTTCGTCCTGTTCCTTGGTGACGGTGGCGGGACCGTCCTCCATGATTTCATTTTTCTCATTTAAATAGTAGCCCATGGAACGGGCATACTTAATCAAATAGTCCAGACTGTAGGAACGGGTAGCGCCGTTACTTTCACTCTGGGCTATGGTATGGTTTAAATCCAGGGTTCCTCTTGTTTCAAAAAGATCCCGCAGATCAATATAATCAAAGATATCGTTGATGCTTTCCGAAACCGCACTGTCGAAGCTGGAGGAAGAAAGGTAGTTCTTCTCCTGCAAAAAGGCAATGGTATCACTTCCCTTAGGGGCAAAATGCAGCAGCACCAGACTGATGGAAAAGAGAAATAAAATGATGGAGCAAAAAGGGGAGAAGACGTTTCATGCTTAGTCCTCGCTCTTTCCCTGCTTTTCGATTTTATAACCCACACCCCAAACCACCTTCAGATATTTGGGTTTTCTGGAGTTGATTTCAATTTTTTCCCGAATATGACGGATGTGCACCGCTACGGTGTTGTCCGCCCCGATGGCTTCCTCATTCCAAATAGAGGTGTAAATTTCGTCAATGGAAAATACTTTTTCCCTGCATTTCGAACCAGAAGAAGGAGGATATTGTATTCAATAGGTGTAAGCTTTACCAGTTCGCCAGTCTACGGACACTTCCTTGGTATCATCGTTAATCACCAGACCGCCGCAGCTGTAAATGGCTTCTCCCTTAGACTGTTCATTCATATTGCCAAGCTGGGTGTAGCGGCGAAGCTGGGACTTCTACCTGGCCACCATTTCAAGAGTTAAAGGGTTTGGTGATATAATCATCCGCACCGATATTTAAACCGAGAATCTTATCGGTGTCCGCCTTAGCACTTAGGGATAATGATGGGGATAGAGCTTTTTCTCGAATCTTCAAGGTGGTACGGATACCGTCCAGACCGGCATCATCACGTCCAGGATGATAAGATCCACTTTTCCTTTTCAAAATCTTTTAAAACATCATATCCGTCAAAAGCCTTAATCACCTGATATCCTTCTCCGGTAAGATAGATGGAAATAGCTACAATCTGTTTATCATCGTCGAAACTAAAATCTTTGCATAAGAATCTCCTTTACTCAAAAGTTATTTCCTACGAGAGTATGCTAAGCTTTTAAGAAGAGAAAAGGACAAGCCGAGGTCTTTCGATAGAATGTTTGCTCTTCCAACGTTCTTTGGAACACTGCGCCCTCAGGGACTCGAGACCCTGAGGACAAAACAGATTAAGCGTCTGCTGCTCTACCAGCTGAGCTAGGGCACTTGTTTTCCGCCGTTTCGCAGCACCCGTACAATATACCAAAACTACGACAAACTTGTCCAGAACTTTTCTCAGAATGAAAAGGACGGCAATTCTTCCGGTAAAGGCCTCCATCAAAGAGCTGTCTTTCGTTACTGCTACAAAAGCACTACCTGACTCCTTTTGCATGCCTCAACCAAAGCCCTACTCCTCCAAGCAATTGCGGGTTTCCTTTGGCTGTGCCCTCCGCTCCCGTCAAGAAATCGAACAGGATAGGGCAGGGCAGTTTTGAATCTGTTCCGTTTACAAAAAGGAAAATGAGTTGCAACCGAGCCAATAGACAGCTTAAAGCTGAACTTTCTGATAGGGAAGCAAAAGCTGAGAAGATAGTCCTCCATTTCCGGACTGCCTCCCTTTCACACCTTCCCTGAGGGGCGAACGATGCCCGAGGGGAGGAGAAAGAGGTGAGGAAGAGATGCTCCAAAACGACGAAATCAGCTGGTGTAGACATCGCCTTCCAGAGTGTGCTCCGTATTAGCCATAGTCAGGAATCTTTTCGTTTATGCCGGATTTCAGAGCTCATCTTGCAATGCCTCCACCGCAGGCTTTACCGCAGGCTCCATGCCGATAATGATATCCTCCGGAAACAGCTCCCGAAGATGGGGGCAGCAGCGCTAACGTATTGCAGGCGATAGCTGGTGGCTTTGCACCTTTTCCTGTAGAGCGATAGGCGAGAGGGACAGAACACGTCTTCCTCTGATTTTCTCTATAGGGGCATCTTTGATACGTGAAAATAAAGTCTTCCCCAGGAAGCTCCTGCTATGAGCTTCTCTAAGACACTTTCAGTCAGAGACCGGAATCAAAATACTACCGATAGCCTTGTCCTTCCTCCATCTTGTCCCGCCTACCTCCTCACTGCAGTATATTCTTTATCTTTTTATCTTCATGATGAACTGTTTCTTTCAAAAGCAATGGCATGTATAAACACTTGGGACATCTTATTCACCAACGAGTATCGTGCGCAAAGCATTGCGATATCTCGTTAGACTATCTTTGAGTGTATAGCTTCTTTGGGATTGCAATTTTGGCACTGAAAAACCCTGCTGCTGCAAAAGATAGAAAAACAGTGGGACAATTGCATCCCCTAAAGCGGAGAGGTTTTCATGAAAAGTGCGGAAGGTGGAATGTCAGATCAGCGTCATTAAAGAGAATTTAAAGAATCTCACTCGGAAATGAGATGACGGATCAGGTTTGCATGACGGTCGGATGCAAACCGTCCTGCCAAAACGCAGGATGTTTTGCAGTTTGATTCCGAGCGCGTGCAGATTGTCGGAAATGTGGAGGGCAGCATGTTTGATACGGATGGAAAGACCGGAGGAAGGGCAGATATACCGTACATTACCATTTAGTATCCTATCCCCTGTATTACCTTTATGCCAGAGACGTTGAGCGAGTTCCTGCATGATTTCCGCCTGCCAGGAGGCCATTCCTCTGTCCAGCGAGGCCTGCGGAGCTGGAGGAGATATCCGCTGGTTAAAGGTAACATGGCACCGATGATTACCGTCCACGGCGTGTTGGTGGATGTGTATGGAAGGGTGTGCACTCATCATGGGGACAGCGGAATCGGTAAGTCAGGAGTACATTGGGCAGTGAAAGAGGACGCATCTGGTCAGCTGATAGTCATGGTGGACTAGAGAAAGGTTTCTGATGGATCTGGTGAACGGCGCTGACATGTACCAAAGCACTGAGCCGAGCTTCGAGGAGATCGGCATTATCGACGTAAAGCAGATGTTCGGTGTGCAGAATCGGTGAAGGACGCCCAGACGCTGAATATGGTCATGATCGTGGCAGGAATGGGTCCAAGGGAGAAAGGACTCATGATCGCATCTGGATTAAGGATAACTATACTAGATAGGCGACGTATTATCCTGCATGATCGTCATTTCGTCCGGGAAGAAATGTGGCTATCATCGTAGTGTGCCGCCGTAATGCCAGGCAGAAGATGGCTGCAATGCGGCACGGTGCTGTATGAGCGGTGACCGCCAACATGAAAGAAAAGCAGGAGGCGGAAGATTTTCTGAGAAAGAGCGGGATGGGCACTAGAACACAGACAGAGCAAGGACTATATACCAACTTCAAAGGTTGGCGGAAAGGCAAAAGGACTTTCTACATTCCCTCGGCGATAGAAGAAGTACAGGAGCTGGTACAGGAGTCTGCAGGAGCAAGTCGCCCTTATCTGGTTTTACAGGAGCAGCTCCAGTCTCCTGGTTTTCCGACGAGCGTGGAAGAAAGCTGTTATTTTACTAAAGGATAATCTGTCCTCTTGCAGCATAAAGGTGCAGGACGGTCGAGAACTGGAAGCGGAGGCAGGCTGCACCTTAAAGAAAACTTGCGAAGTTACCGCCATAGGCCATGGCTACACCGGCTTTTGAGCCCTACTCCGGAGTCCGAACCCTTGGAGGGCAGTGAAAATGAATGCCGCCTGGACGGGAGGAAATCAGGGACTTTCTTTTCATCAGGGACTCCTTTAAATGAAAGGAGGCTTCAAAAGAAAGAGCTTTCGAAATGGATTTCTCTGTGGTGTTCATGTCTATCGGAAAATGATATTTCGCTAAAAGCAAGCTTTCTCTTTTGGAAGGAAAATCCCTGCGGAAATCCGAAGGAAAAATGCAGGATTATCAGAGACGTAGAGAGGAAAAACAGCCTTTGGACCATGCCTTCAGCAGGCTCCACCTTTAAAGGCGGAGGAGACTATGCTTCCCTCTGATTAGTCCAGCAGCAGCAGGGGCTTTCAAAGTGAAAGGAAGGAAGCGGCGGTGTCCGATAAAGCATGTGCAGCGTTTTGTGGTGAACCTGCGCCGGCGCCGAAGAGTTTACACCGACTGATCGAGAGTGAGTTCAGTTGTGGAAGAAAAGCGAGGGCTGCGTTTAGAAACAGAGAGGTACAGCTGTGGAAATTTTAATTGTAACTGGAATGAGCAGCGGGCAAACCGTTTGTCTGAGCATGTTTGGAGGACTTCGGTTTTAACTGCATGACAACCTGCCCATCGGGCTTATGAATGCATGCAGCATCTTGCTCTCCAGTAGGAAAAATGACATGAGGACAGCTTTAGGGAATCGACAGCAGAAACGGAAAAGAGCTCGGAGCTGGAAAAGATTGTGAAAACTGGCGAGAGGAAGAAAGAAGGTGCCCTTTCGATGTTCTTTTTCGCGGATGCGAGTGTGATGATGCTGATTCAGCTTATAAGAAAGCAGAAGAAGCCATCCTTTGTCAAAGAGGTGAGTTCAGGATGGAATTGAGAAGAGGTGAGTGCAGGAGGAAGAGTATCGTAAATCTTCCTTTCTTCTTTCCTTCGGCTTTAAATGAGATGCCGGAGGGACTTGGACTTGCTTTTTGATGCGGTTTTCTGGCAAACCTATGTATGATGCAATTTACGGAATCATACTGGGAGAAGGAAGTCCGTGTTTTGTGTTTTAGGATGGAAATGCGCAAATCTTTTTAGATAAGCTGGTGGTTGTTTCATTCCTCGCTTCCTCTTTATGTGTGAAGGAAGAATCAGTGGTATTGGGACTGGCCTGCTGGGAAAGCACCGTTCCGTCACTATGGCGGAAAATTGTATCAATCCCTAGGAACATGCGAAAT